>Ga0302325_10000321_pt1 | contig 137847 bp, 115 predicted proteins | sample Palsa_T0_2_FD_201948 | JGI IMG/M metagenome (GOLD analysis project Ga0302325, IMG submission 201948) | Peat permafrost microbial communities from Stordalen Mire near Abisko, Sweden - Palsa_T0_2 | ecosystem: Environmental > Terrestrial > Soil > Palsa > Peat permafrost | place: Sweden: Abisko...
CTGCGGGAAGCCGACCAGCATCGCAGCCATACGACCAGGGTCTGTCTCCATCCACCCCAACCCTAGAAGACACCCTCAGACCGCCAGACCTACCACCTCGATACCCCCCTCAGATCCGAAGCGCCGCCAAAGTCAGGCTGGACGGGCCTCCCGTCGACGACGACGTCGCCACCAGTTACGGCCAACTCGCCGCGGCCGTAGTTGCCGCTGGTCGCCAGCCACGGTCGCGAGTCACGGAAATTCTGATTGCGGCCACAGCCCACGCCCACTCCGCTCGGCTCTACACGCGAAACGCAACGGACTGGGCCGGGATCGAGAACCTCATAGAGATCGTGCCTGTCTGAAGTCCCCTACTGGCCGAGCGCCTCGTAGACGGCGATGGCCAAACTGAAGCCGCGGTCGTCGCCGACCAGCCCGTCGCCCATCTTGTTCATCATGTAGGCAAAGGTCATGTTGGCATCCATGTCGATGAGGATGACCGACCCACCCCACCCGCCCCAGAAGCAGGCCCGCCCGCTCGGGCTGATCGGTATCTCCGGCGAGGGCAGGCCGAATCCGAGGCCGAAGCGTATGGGCATACCGAGAACATGATCCTGGCCGTAGGACTGTTCCTCCAGGACCCGCTCGGCGCCCGCCGCCGACAGCAGGCACTTCCCACCCAGCTCGCCTCCATTGGCCAGTGCGGCCTGGATGGTCGCCACGGAGCGGGCGTTGCCGTGCCCGTTGGCCGCGGGGATCTCGGCCCGCCGCCACGGCTCGGTCCACGACGACTCGGCGGCCAGCATGGGGTTGGTCAGTGTCCGGATGGCTATCTCGGACGCTTCGGCGATGAGGGCCTCACTGAAGGGCGGAGGTGGAATGACGTTGGCCACCCGGCCGAACTGGCCTGGATCCAAGCCGATGTGGAAATCAGCACCGATCGGCTCGGTCACCTGCTCCCGCAAGAACGTCCCGACCGTCTGGCCCGTGACCCGCCGGAGCACCTCGCCTACGAGGAAGCCCTGGGTCACGGCGTGGTATCCCGACGCGGTCCCGGGCTCCCACCACGGTTCCTGGGCCGCGAGCAGCGATGTGGCCTTCTCCCAGTCGTACAGGTCGTCGACGGTGATCGGCTCCGTCCAGCCCGACAGCCCGGAGGTGTGGCCCAGGAGGTGACGGACCAGGACCCGGCTCTTCCCGTTGGCGGCGAACTCGGGCCAGTACTGGGCAACGGGCCGATCGACGTCCAGCTCGCCTGCGTCCGCCAGTATCACGGCACACAAGGCGGTCATGGTCTTCGTCGTCGACCACACGTTCGTGATGGTGTCCCGCTCCCACGGCCGACTCCGGGCCTCGTCGACATGGCCCCCCCAGATGTCGACCACCAGCTCGCCGCCAACGGTCACCGCCACCGACGCGCCCACATCCACGCCGCGGTCGATGTTGGCCGCGAGCACGTCGCTGACCCCTTTGAACCTATCGTCGCAAGTGCCTTGGATCTCAGCCACGCGTCCCCCGGATCTCGAAATATGGACCGGTCCCGACCCTAGTGGACCCCCCTCGTTTAGCGAATTAGAGGTCGACCCGGCTCCGAAGAAATCCGGCCAACCCGGGGTCGGCGGCCTCGATCGCATCCGGCCACGTAAACCACGCAACCTCCTGGCTCTCGCCTTCCGGCGGCGCCGGCTCGTCGGGCCCGCCAACGGTCAGGAGGTAGCGCAGGTCGAGGTGGGTGTGACCCCTTCCCCCATCGTGCACGTCTACGTGGACCAGAGCGGGCGCTGCCGCCGGCGCTACCGCAACATCGGGAAGCGGGGGCCATCGAAGACGCAGACCGGTCTCCTCTTGCGCTTCGCGCCAAGCCGCTTCCCACGGCGCCTCGCCGGGCTCCAGGTGGCCGCCCGGCTGCAGCCACATCCCGAGGCGCTTGTGGCGGTGGAGCAGCACCCCTCTCGGCCCGACCACGATGGCCGAACCGGTCACGTGGATCGGATCGGCGTCCTGGTTGAACGGGCGGGCCAAGCGGCCGAGCTCGACGACGATCCGCTGCTGCGACCTGGCCTCCCGATCATCGACGGGGGTAAGTCGGGCCACGCTGGCCGTCACTGCTGCGAGGAGACCCTCGTGCTGATCAGGAACCAACGGTGCCGCCCCGACCCCGCCCGATCACCCCGGGCCGGCGGGCCGTGACGTTGCCGTGACGGTGCCGGCTTTCGCTCACGGCCTGTTCGCGGACCCATCGGAGCACCTCGCGGTTCGGGTCGGCCGCGATCGGGGCCTCGTCGACCCACAAACCGGCGTCGACGGCCGCCAGACGGTCGGCGTCGTCCACCTCGCCGAGGAAGCGAACCTTCTCCGGGGCCTCTCCGGCCAGATCGGTGCGCGCCCCCACCGCCGTCGCGGCAGCACGAGCCCGCTGCACGTCGCCTGTCGTCACGCCCGGCCCGACCCGCAACTCCACCTTGGCCAAAGGCCGGTAGCGAAAGACGTTCGATTGGGCCTTCAGCCCGGTCGCGTCGAAAGGCGCGCTCATGTTGAGCCAGGCCGCCGCGCACGCCGTCCGGTAGCTCGGCGTCGGGCCCGCCGTTGAAGCCACCCACGACCCCAGGCTGGCCACGTAGTTCGGCCCGCCTGCTTTCGCGCCCGGACCCACGACCGAACGCTTCCAGCCGCCGAAGGGCTGACGCCTCACGATCGCACCGGTGATCCCTCTGTTGACGTAGAGGTTTCCGGCGTCGACGTGCTCTCGCCAGTGCTCGATCTCGGCCGGGTCGAGCGCCTGCAGGCCTGCCGTCAGCCCGAACGCGGGTTGGTTCTGCCACTGAATCGCCTCGTCGAGGTCGGCCGCCCGCATGACTCCGAGCACCGGTCCGAAGCACTCCGTCAGATGAAATTGGGACCCCGGCGCCACCCCGACCTTGATGCCAGGGCTCCACAGGTACCCGTGCCCGTCGAGCGCCTCCGGCTTCAACAGCCACCGCTCGTCGGCGTCCAAGTTGGAAAACGCATCGAGGAGCGGCCCTTCCGGTGGGCGGATGAGCGGACCCATGGACGTACGCGGCTCCCAAGACGGACCGGGCCGCAAGCTCCTCGCGGCGTCGGCCAACCGGCCCAAGAAGCGCGTGTCGTCATACACCGATCGCTCGACGATCGCCAGGCTGGCCGCTGAGCACTTCTGGCCCGCGTGCCCGAACGCAGACTGCACCAGGTCGGCGATGGCGTCGTCCAAGTCGGCCGTGGCCGTCACCACGACGGCGTTCTTGCCGCTGGTCTCCGCGTGCAGCCGCAAGCCTGGTCGCCAGCCGAGGAACATCCGGGCCGTCTCCCACGATCCGGTCAGCACGATCGCGTCCACTTGGGGGTCGGTGATCAGCGTCCGACTGGCGTCGCCGTCGACGCAGGGCGTGAACTGCAACACCGACCGAGGCACGCCGCCCTCCCACAGGGCTTGGACCAACTCCCCCGCCACCGCCACGGCTTCAGGCGCCGGCTTGAGGATCACCGAATTGCCGGCTGCCAGCGCGGCGAGGACTCCGCCGGAAGGTATCGACAAGGGGAAGTTCCACGGTGACGCCACCACGACCGTGCCGTGGGGCCGGAAACCGCTAGCGGGGTCGGGGATCTGCTCGGCGTAGTAGGCCGCGAAATCGATCGCTTCGGACACTTCCGGGTCGCCTTCGCGGAGGGTCTTTCCGGTGTCATAGGCCATGACGGCTAGAAGCCGCCCCCTGCGTCGGGCCAAAGAGTCGGCCGCTCCCAGGAGCACCTTGCGCCGGTCCTCCGGCGCGGTCGCCGCCCATTCGGCACCCGAGGCCCGCGCCACAGCGATGGCTTCCGCGATTGCCGCGTCGTCCGCCGGGCGCCACCGGTAGCACACGCCGTCGGGACGGCTCGGATCGATCCCGACTTCGGTGGCCGGTCCCGGAACGGCTCGGCCCGCTACGACCGGGCGGTACTCGGGCAACCCGGCTTCGGCCACCGACCGCATGTGACCAACGGCCCAACTTCGGTTGGCGGTGACGGTCCAGTCGGTATCAGGCTCGTTCACGAAGCCTCCGCTAGACGCCCCGGCCCGCTCCCCTTCGGTGCCGCGGTCCTGGACCCGGTTGCTCGACGACGGGCGCTCGTGGCGGCGCCGAACCGACCGACGAAACCGTTCTGCCTCGGCCTCCCACACCTGGGAACCGACCATCATGGAGAACTGATGGGTTATGAAGTTGTCCGGTCCGCTGTTCTCGTCCAGCCTCCGGACCAGGTAGGCGATGGCGGTCTCCAACGCATGGCGCTGGACCAGCGGTGTGTAGAGCAGAAGCCCGCCGAGCCGGTCGGCCGTGGCCTCGGCCACAGCGGGCGACATGCCTTCGAGCATTTCGAACTCGACCCGATCGGTGGCTCCTCGTTCCGCCGCCACCGTCGCAGCCCACGCCACTTCGAACAAGTTGTGGCTGGCGATGCCGACCCGGACGGCAGGGTCGTTGACGAGGTCCAAGGCGACGTCGATCATCCTCTTGTAGTTGGCGTCGGTCTCGTCCTTGGTCGCGAACGGCGCCGCAGGCCACCCGTGGATCTCGGCGTCCACGCGCTCCATGGCCAGGTTGGCGCCCTTGACGACGCGGACCTTTACCCATCCGCCGGTTCGGGCGTGGCGGGCGCGGGCCCAGGCGCACAGCTCTTCGAGGGCGGGTAGAGAGTCCGGCAGGTAGGCCTGGAGCACGATCCCGGCACCCGTACGCTCATACGGCCCCTCGTCCAACACCTTTCGGAACACCGCGAGAGTCAGATCGAGGTCGCGGTACTCCTCCATGTCCAAGTTGACGAACTTGGCCGGGCGGTACCGCTGCGCCGTGTCGTACAGCTCTCGCAAGCGCTCCGCGATCCGCTCGACTTCCAGATCGAAGGCGAGCACTTCGAGCTGCGAGCACACCGACGAGATCTTCACCGACACGTACTCGACGGCCGGGTCGGACAGGACCTCGGTAACTCGGCGCAAGCGCGTCTCCGCCTCGTCGTCGCCGAGGACCGCCTCCCCCAGGACGTTCACGTTGAGCCTGATGCCCTGCCGGCGGCGAAGGGCGGCGTGACGGGCCAGCCGTCGCCGCGAAGCCGGCAGGATCACACCCGACATTTCGGTGCGGACCCGTTCCCGCACCGCCGGGATGACCGCCCAGGGAAGGGACCCAGCCAACCTGGATCCGACGCCGAGGGCGACCCGATCGAGCCGCCCCAAGCCGGCGCGGCCGAGGTCTCCTTGGACCAGCCCATCCAGCACGAGCGCGGCCCGCTTCGGATCGCGGATGCGCAGAACCTCGTCGGTCAGCGCCAGGATCAGTCCGAGCCCGGCGGGGTCGGACAGGAGCCGGGCCATCCGTTCCGCCTGGGCCACCTCGCGGCGGCCGCGCCTGGATCCGGCGTCGACGAGCAGCGTCGCAGCCAACTCCTCGGCCATCTTCATGGCAGCGGTGTCGGTGTCGGTCATTGGCGCCCCTTCATTGGCGCCCCTTAATTTGCGGTCGGGTCATTGCCGGTCCGGTTGCGGGCTCCCGCCGTTCGGCTCCGGTCCGAGGGCGGCCCTGATGGTCGCCGGAATGGGCTTCTTCCCGGATCCGTCCGTGGCGACGACGACGTACACCGTCAGGCCCTCCGCCACCAGCGTTTCGCCGCTATGGACTGCGAACCGCAGGGAGAACGAGGTGGCTCCGACCGACGCCAGCGATACCTCAACCGTGGCGTCGTCGGCCCAGCACAGCGACGACCGCCAGTCAATTTCGGTGTGCACCAGCTGCACGTCGTGGCCGGAAGCGAGCATGTCCTGGTAGGGCAAGCCGCCCTCGGCGAGAAAGTCCGCCATGGCCTCATCGAAGTACCCGAGGTACCACATGTTGAAGACGACGCCCTGCTGATCGACTTCCAAGTACCGGACCCGATGGCGGTACGTAGTGGTCCGCGGCTGTCTGTCCGGCGCCTCGCTCACCGGCGCAAGCTATCCCCGCTCAAGAACTGGGGCAACGACCCACCCCGTAATCCCGGGTGGGCAATCAAATCGCTTTCCGGTAGCGTCGAGGCCGATCCGGAGGAGACCGACGCGGCCGAGACGGATCTACTGAGTCCGATCTACTGAGACCGACCTGACGGAGGCTCGAGGAACCATGCAGCTCGTCGATACCGCAAACGATGTCGTGGCCGCGGTGAAGGAGTGGCTCGAAGCCAACTGGGACCCCGACCTAACCGTCGGTGAGTGGTGGGAGCGATTCGGCGCGTCGGGTTGGGCCGCGCCCGGGCTGCCCGAGTCCTGCTACGGCAAAGGCCTGCCCCGATCCGAGGTGGTGAGGGTCCAAGACGCCGTCTCCGAGTTCGGAGCGCTCCCCGCTCCGGCCGGCCTGGGGCTCCTGTTGGCCGCCCCGACCATAGCCACCCATGGCACCGACGAGCAGCAGGAACGCTTCGTCAAGCCCATCGTCACCGGTGCCCAGGCCTGGTGTCAGCTCTTCAGCGAGCCCGGAGCCGGGTCGGACCTGGCCGGCCTGCAGTGCCGGGCCGAGCGCGACGGCGACGAGTGGATCATCACCGGCCAAAAGGTATGGACTTCCGGCGGGCAGGTGGCCGATCTCGGCATGTTGCTGGCCCGCACCAACCCGGACGCCCCCAAGCACCAGGGCATCACCTACTTCGCGTTCGACATGAAGCAGCCTGGCGTCGAAGTCAGACCCCTCCGGGAGCTGACCGGCCGGGCGCTGTTCAACGAGGTGTTCATCTCCGAGGCCAGGGTTAGCAACTCGGCCATCATCGGCGGCGCCAACAACGGTTGGGCCGTAGCCAACACCACCCTGGCCTTCGAAAGGGCCGGGCTCGGCGCGGGCGGAGGTTCTGCGGGCGCCAGCGCGGCCGTGCCCGGAACCATCGCCGGCGACCTCGGCCGCCGGGCCGGTGACATGGTGAGGGCTCGGGCCCGGGGCGGCGCCGGTGGCCCAGGCGGACTGGCAGGCACCTCCCCCTTACTCCAAGCCGTGGCCAAACAGGTCGGGGCCAACACCGACCCGTTGATACGCCAGGACCTGGCCCGGCTCTACACGTTGACCGAGATAGGCCGCTACCTCACCCTCCGCCAGAAGGCGCTGCGCGCCGCCGGTAGCGACCTGCCCGGCATCGGCAACATCGCCAAGCTGTCGATGAGCACCATCCTGCGCCTCTCGCGGGACCTCGGGCTCCGCCTCCTCGGCCCTCGCGGGACCCTTCACGCCTACGACACCGCCGGAACCGAGGAACTGACGAAGCTTCCAGGCGGAAGGTTCGGGGGCATGATCACCGAGATGGCCCTGTTCGCCCAGGCCCCCCAGATCTACGGGGGCACCGACGAGATACAGCACAACATCCTCGGCGAGAGGGTCCTCGGTCTGCCCAAGGAACCCAACAACGACAAGGTCACCCCTTTCCGGGACTTGCCCCGGAGCTGAATCCAGCCCTCAGTCGGAAGCCTTCATCGTGGCGTCGAAGGCGTTTACCGCCGGGACCGGCGCAGGGAGATGGGCCTCGCCCACCAGGCGGGAGGCGCGGCGGCTCCTGTCGGTGACCCTGGAGCTGGGCTAGGAAGCGCCGGGCTAGGCGCAGGATAGGCACCGGCCGGCTCGACCTGGGGTCCCCGCCAACCATCGGCAGCCAGATCGATCTCGCGATCAGGCGACCAACCCGGTTGCTCACAAGGCAGCGGGGAGGACTCAGCTAGCGCTTGGGCGGTGAGGGCTTCGACTCCGAGAACGACGTCGCCGGCCGGCTTCCACTGAGATCCGGAAGAATCCACGCCCCCCTCAGCGTGGTCGGGTTCGCGGAGAAAGTCCATGATCGCCGTTGGCTGCTCGGAACAATCGGCGTCTTCGTGCCCCGTGCCACCGCAGGTCTGACAGTTCACATCCGAAATAGTCGGCACGAACGAGCCCGGACTTGAGGCCCAACCCGCACCGGCGCCTTGGGCAGGTCAAAGCGTGAACGCGGGCGAACTTACTGGTTGAGAATGGGAGCCGGGCCCAACGGCCTCCACCCACTTCGTAAAGATGATCCCGGTATGCGCAGATCGATTCAACTCCCTTGCGGGTGCGACCGAGTTTCAGCTTTAGGTCGCACGCGCCGATCATCTAGTTGGTTCCGCCTGCCTGATGATCCGAAGGGCAGGATCCCCTTGAAAAGCCGAGTTCGCTCGGCCCCAAACCCGCGGAGCATCCGTGACGCCGTTCACCTCGAATACCTATAGGACGCTTGTCGAGCCATCAGACCCACGGCATCCCCGGTTGGCCTCAGACGACGACGGCCTAACGTCCGGTGAGGGTGCCTCGATCAGGACGGCAAGGCGGTCTTGTGGTACGTGAGGTGTTTCGATAATGCCTAGCCCGGAATCCGAGCGATCGGGTTTGAGGGCCGCCGACGTCGCCGTCCTCGGCGAACGGGAGGCACTCGAGCGCCTGGAGCTGCTCGCCTCGACCAGCCGTATCCTCGACGCCACCCTGGAGGACTACGAGAACGCCGTGCTCCAAGTCGCCGACTCCTGCGTCCCCGATTTCTCGGACTTGTGCGCCATCGAGGTCATCGGGCCCGACGGACAGGCTCGGACCGCCGCTTACCGCTTCGCGCGGACTAGCGGGCTTCACCTGCCTGAACATTGGGCTCCGGTCGGCCGCCTGGTCGCGCCCGACCGGCGGGCCGTGCTCACCTTCGCAAACCCCGAGGAGTCCGAGGCCTCCAGGCAGGTCCGTGAGCGTTTCCGGGCCCAATCGTTGATAGTGGCGCCGATAACCGGCGGCGGGCTCACGCTGGGCTGGTTCGTGGCCGCCACCGGGGCCTACCGCCGCGGCTTCCGGCCGTCGGCCCTGCGCATCGGGTCGGAGCTGAGCAGCCGGCTCGGCACCGCCATCCAGCGGGTCATGCTCCACAAGGAAATGCAAGCGTCGGTGCGAGAGCAGAACCGCACCGTGCGCCGTTTGCGCCGCTTGGCCACCGCCGCCACCAACCTGGCCGGCGCGGCCACGACCCAAGCGGTGCTGCAGATCGCCTGCATCGAGGCGTGCGTGATCCAAGAAGCCGACGGCGCCATCGCCCGCTGGTCGATGGCCGACGGCTCCGTGGTGTCGGCCGAGGCGGGCCAGGTCGACATATCAGTAGCCGAGGTGGCCTTCGAGTCGGTAGCCAATCGACGGGCCGGTCGCGGCCGAGGTTGGGTGGCCTACCCGTTGCCGAGTAGCGACCCCTGGCAGCAGGCGGGGCTGGTGGTGTTCGTCGGTGAGGACTTCTCCGCCGACGAGGAACTCGTCCTGAGCTCGCTGGCGTCGCTGATACCCGTCGCCTTCGAACGGGCCGTCGGGACAGAGGCAGCCCTGGTCCACGAAGCCCGGCTGCGCGCCGTCGTCGAAGCCTCACCGGTGGCGCTGATCGGGCTCCAGGCCGATCACACCGTCACCATGGCTAACCGGGCCGCCATCGAACTGTTCGGGTGGGGCGCCAACGAAACCGAGTGGATCCCAGCCGCGCCCCTGCAAGGACCGCTCGAAGAGTTGGCTGAAGCGGTGCTCACCACCGGCTCGGTCGTCAACCGCCCCCTGACCTTCGAGTCGCGCGACCTGTCGCTGTCCGCGGCTCCGATGCCGGCCAGCTCGTCGGGCGACAAGATGTCGGTCCTGATCGCCGGCGTGGACTTGAGCGAGATCCGCCGCGCCGAGTTCGCCTTGGTCCAAGCTCAACGCCTCGAAGCGATGGGACAGGTAGCCGGGCGGGTCGCTCACGACTTCAACAACCTGCTCACTCTCATAATCGGCTACGCCGCCATACTCCGCCGGGGCACCATCAACGAAACGCAGGAAGGGCTCGTCGACAACATCGAGAGCGCGTCCCGGCGCGCCGCCGCCCTGACCCAGCAGATGCTCGACATGACCCGTCAGAAGGTGGACAGCGGCGTCGTCATCGACCTGGGTCGCGAAGTCTCGGGACTCGACGCCGTCCTCGCCCGCATGTCCGGCTCGAAAGTTGACCTGCGGATCCGAAGCTCCAAGAACGTCATCAAGGTCCGACTCGACCCGAGCGAGATGGAACAGATAGTCGTCAACCTGGTCATCAACGCCTGCGACGCCATGGACGGGGTCGGAACGGTCGACGTGACGGTACAGCTGGACGCACCCGCGAAAGAGGATCGCAGGCATCTGGACCTTCCTGACGGACCGCTGGCCTTGCTCACCGTGGCCGACGACGGGCCCGGAATGCCGGCGGACGTGAAGGAGCGCTGTCTCGAGCCTTTTTTCACTACCAAGGAACGAGGCCAAGGATCCGGCCTGGGCCTACCGACCGTGTACGGGCTGGTCAAGGAGCGCGGCGGTCAGTTGCGCATCGACTCCGCCCCCGGCAGCGGGACCACGATCCGGATCTGGCTCCCAGTGGCGCGCGATGCCGCGCTCAGCCCCGGTGCCGAGGGCGGAGAGATGTGGCCCGCGGGCCGGAAGATCTCCGGACGGATCCTCCTGGTCGAGGACGACCTGGACCTCAAGGAGATGGCGGAGGAGACCCTCGTCAGCATCGGTCTCGCAGTCACCTCCACCGACACCGCGGAGGAGGCCCTCGAACTTTTGAGTTCACGGGGTCGTTACGACGCACTCGTAACCGACATCATGCTGCCCGGGATTTCGGGCATCGAGCTGGTCGCGAAAGCCAGGGAGTCCGAGCCGGGTCTGCAGGTCCTGTATATGACCGGGCACTCGGGTGCGGCCGGCGGAGCCCGCACGCCTCGCGAGGGCGACCCGGTGTTGCGTAAGCCCTACCGGCCCGACGCCCTCCGCTTGCGCGTGGCTGAACTCATCGCCTCTCGGGTGTACGTGACCAAGAAGTAGGGAACGTCGGCTGCCCTTAGGTCGGAAGCCTTGTCTCAACCCCGACAGGACACGATCGCCCATGAAGTGACCTTCGTGGTGCGGGGACACGGTTTAGCGAGTTGTTCGTTGCCGCGTCGTCTTCTTGCGATTGGCGCGAACCGCGTGACGGATTGCCAATCCGTCCCATTGCTGCCACAATGTGCCGGCGGCGGGGGGCCGTCGCTGGAGGCAGAAACTCGTGACAGAAGGTGGCGAAGGGCCGCCGGGGGCGGACGCAGACCCTTGGAATTGGGGGGAACGTAGCGCGGGCACGCGGCTTGGCGGGCAGGGACAGCCGGCAGGACCGCCGGGCCGAATCGGAAGCAGCCAGGGGTCAGGTGGATCCGATTCGGACCCGTCGGGCGTATCCGTGCGCACCTTCAGCCCTCGGGAGTTTCCTTACCCACCCGATAGGAGAACAAGCGGCCAGCTAGTCGGAATGCCAACCAGCGGCCTCGCGGTCAGCTCGTTGGTCGTGGCGATCGTGGCTATTACCGCCGTCCTCGTCACACCGAGTCCATTCGGCGGGGCCTCGGCTTGGTTCTGGGGCGTCGTGGCGTTCGTGGCTGTCGTTCTGGCGTTGGCCGCCTTGAGCAGCATGCGCCGGTCATTGATGGGCGGCCAGAGCTTCGCCGTGGCTGGACTGGTCATCGGGTTGCTCGGCGCGACGGTGAGCGGTATTCAGACCTACAAGTTCGAGTCAACGGTACAAGCCATCAGGAATACCATCAATGGTGTTATCGCAGCTACGGACGCCAGCACGGTCCAAGCGTGTCAGGCCGAAACCCGGAGCGTGGAGACCGCAGTCGCCGCGTATCAGAGAGTGACAGGGCATTATCTCGACGTATCTGGCTGGGCCCCCGATACATACGCTACGAACTACCAGGGGCTGGTCTCCGCCGTCGGGGGTCATGGTCCCTACCTCGCAGCGATCCCATCAGATGATGAGTACATCATCGAGTTCGATAGTCAGGGTGAGGTTTGGGTGGCGCGAGTAGGGCAGTGGTCGCAGGGCTACAGCCCGACTGGCAACCCGAGCAGGAGCGACACAGCTTGTAAGGACGCCATCGGCCGACCTTGATCTGGCGCGGTGATGCCTGCGACGAGTTGATGGCGCAGGGATTGGGCTGAGGCAGTTTTTGCGCAGGCTCCAGCCACCTCGCTCACCCGATTGCGCCCGGGATGGACTGGACAACGGCGGGTCTATTTCACCGTTGACCTAGTTCCAAATGGACTTCTACGGCTCGAAGCGGTAGCCGACGCCCCGGACCGTCGTGATCCACCGGGGGTGCTCTGGGTCGGATTCGACCTTGTGACGAACCCGCCTCACGTGCTCGGTGACGGTGGCCTCGTCCTGCCACTCCGACCTCGATGACCAGACGTGCTCCAGGAGCTGGCCCCGACTGAACACCTGGCGGGGAGACTGGACCAAGAAGGCGAGCAGGTCGAACTCCTTGGCCGTCAGCTCGACTGTCTTGCCATCAATGCGCACCTCTCGGGTGAGCTCGTCGACCTTGAGACCGCCGGGAGATCCGTCCTCGACCAGTTCGTTCGATGATGCGGCCGGGCGGGCTGTGCTTCGGCGCAACACCGATTCGACCCGTGCCACTAGCTCGACCGGCGAGAACGGCTTGGCGAGGTAGTCGTCGGCCCCGAGCCGCAGCCCGAGGACCCGGTCGGCGATGTCGCCCTTGCCACTGATGAAGATGACAGGAAGGTCGCCGATCTCGCGGATCTTGGCCAGGACCAGCCGGCCGTCGTCCCTACCGAGGGAAATATCCAGCACGACGAGGTCGACTGAGCCCCTCTCAACCTCGTCTATGGCCCCAGCCGCGTCGGACGCCGAGACCACCGTGAAACCCTCACCCTCCAGTACCAGCAGGAGGAGGGAACTCAGCTGTTCGTCGTCGTCGACTACCAGGATCCGGGCATCTCGCTGTGACACCATGCTCGGCCCAGACCTTACCCTCCGGAGTTGGGCCGCTGTTGTGATGCCGGAGGGGGTCGGGTGTCGAGCACGTACGAAACTTGCGACGTGAATCCGATCGACCTGGCCCGCCTCGAGCGCGAAGGCCGCACCAAGTCGACCAAAGCTGCCGAAGTTCTGGTGGTCGGAAGGGACGATTGGGCCATCGACGACGCCATCGCGCAGCTGCACGCGGCCGGGCGTGTGACCCACCGCTGCAGCGAGACGGCCGAGGCGCCGTTCCCCTGCAATGCTCTGATTCCGGGCCGGGGTTGCCCCCTCAATCAACACGATGTCGATCTCGTGCTCGACATCCGCAACCGCCCCGGCGTTCAGCCCACCATCGCCGAATTCGGAGCCATCTGCGGTCTGCGCGACGGACTACCGCTGGTGGTCGCGGGCATCACTGAGGTCACGGGCTTCGAGTCCTGGTCGGAGCGAGTGCCACCCACCGGTGACATCGTCTCCACCTGCGACGACGCAGTACGCAGGCACGGCACCTGATGGCACGTCTGTTCCGAAGGGGCGATGACGAGGCTACGCCCCCAGCGCCGTCCGCCGAGAAGGCCGCAGATAAGTTGGGCGACTCGCAGGTCGAGGAAGTCGCCGTCCAGCCGGTGCACACTCTGGCAACACGAGTCGCCGAGTCGGATCTCAGGAGTGACCTGGCTTCCCTGCCTGTAGGCGTTCATACCGAGACTCTTATCGAGCACCACCCGCGGGAGCCCGACTGGGACAAGTGGGAGCTTGAAGCATCCGATGGACTTCCACCCGAAAACCGCGGCTCGCATTTTCGGCCCGCGCCGGTCCCGGAAGGCCCGGGCGCGGCTGACGATCGCCACCTGACCGACGCCCCGGGGAACGTTGTGGCGCAGTTGGATGCTCCCTCCGTGAGCAACCGGACCGGTGAACCGGCAACCTCTTCGAGCCACCTTCTGGGCGAACTACTCGTCCAGCGCCGGCTCATCACACCCGACCAGCTTTTCGAAGCGCTCCGGCGGCAGAAAGGGTCTGAGCTACGAATCGGCGAGGTCCTCGAAGGCATGGGCGCCGTCGAAGAGCGGCAGCTGACTCGGGTCCTGGCCGAGCAGTTTGGCATCGGAGTGGTCGATCTCGGACAGCAGGCCCCTGACCCGAAGGTGACCGGCCGGCTGACCGAGAAGGTCGCTCGGGAACTAAACGCACTTCCGCTACGCGATGTCGACGGAGTCACCGAGATCATCGTGGGCGATCTGCGACCAGCCCTGGAGTCGACGCTCCGTGCTGCTGTCGGGGGGCCTGTCCGGCTGCTCGCTGTGCCCCCGTCAGCGGCGCGGCAGGCCATCGACAGGGTCTATCAAGCCCTGGCGGACGTCGACCGCATGGTCAAGGCCTTCAGTTCGGTCGAGACACCGCGTCTCGATACGGCCAGCGCCAAGGCGCGCGACGAGGCCATCACTGCAGATTCCCCCGTGGCCAAGGTCGTCACCATGCTCGTCACCCAAGCCCTCCGGGACCGGGCCTCGGACATTCACCTCGAACCCAGCGACGAGGTCCTGCGGGTTCGCTTCCGGATCGACGGTGCACTCAACGACGTCCTTACCCTGCCGATGACCATGTCGGCACCATTGGTGAGCCGGATCAAGATCCTGTCCGGAATGAACATCGTAGAACGACGCAAGGCCCAGGACGGCCAATTCGCAACCGCGGTCGACGACCGCGACATCGACGTGCGGGTGTCGACGATGGCCACCGTATGGGGCGAGAAGTGCGTGATGAGGATCCTCGACAAAAGCCGCTCGCTCTTCCGTCTCGGCGACCTCGGGATGCCGTCTGACACTCACATCGAGTACTCGAAGATGGTTCGTTCCCCGTTCGGAATGGTCCTCTGCGCCGGACCAACCGGAAGCGGCAAGACGACGACGCTCTACGCCACCCTCACCGAGATCGACGAACGATCACGCAACGTCGTCACGATCGAGGATCCAGTCGAGTACGTATTCCCCTCGATCAACCAGATTCAGACCAACGATCAAGCCGGGATCACCTTCGCCGACGGCTTACGAGCAATCCTCCGCCAGGATCCGGACGTCATTCTCGTGGGCGAGATCCGCGACCAAGAAACGGCGCGGATCGCAGTGCAAGCCGCTCTCACCGGCCACTTCGTCATGTCCTCCCTCCACGCCACAGACTCCGTGGCCGCACTCCACCGTTTCTTAGACATGGGAATCGAAGCCTTCCTGCTCTCGTCGTCGGTCCTCGGCATCGTGAGCCAGCGACTTGTCCGGCGAGTGTGTCGTTCCTGCGCGGCTCCCTACGAGCCGACGCCCGAGGAGATGGCCTTCTATCAGGAAAGCGACGGGATCCCGAAGGACACGTTTCTGCGCGGTACCGGGTGTCACATATGTGCCCAAACGGGCTACCAGGACCGCATCGGTGTATACGAATTCTTACACATGACGCCAGAGATCCGACGCCTCCTAGTCGGGTGGGCTACCCAGGACGAATTGCGCCGAGTAGCGATCAAGCAGGGAATGAGGACCCTTCGAGCCGAAGGCATATCACTCGTACAGCAAGATGTCACCACGATTTCGGAAGTGATCCGCAGCATTTACGCATTGTAATTGGAAGGTACTAGGGGCGATGACTAGATATAGATTCACAGCCGCCGCGGCCGACGGCACAGTAATAAACGGCACCGAGCAGGCGGCGGCGGTCGCCGTATTGCGTAACAACCTGCTCGACCGCAATCTTCAGCCGATCTCGATAACGGAGAGGAAGAGCATCCTCCAGTTCGAGATCACCATGAAGACTGTCAAGAAGCGGGATTTGATGCACCTCTGCAGCCAATTGGCCGTCTTCCTCCGGGCCGGCGTGTCGGTGTTGGAAGCTCTGGTGGTGCTGGCCGACGAGACCACCGACAAGCTCCTCCGGTCAGCTTTGGAAGGGATGCGCGTCTCGCTCGAGAGTGGCGCCAGATTCTCTGAAGCGGCATCCAACCACCCGGAGCTGTTTCCGACCTACTCCGTGGAAGTCCTTCGATCGGCGGAGCTCACCGGTAACCTCGACGAGGTCCTCGACCAACTGTCCAAATACCTCGACCGTGAGATCGAGACCGAGCAGAAGGTCAAATCGGCGCTTGCCTATCCGAGCATCGTGATGGTGCTCGCTCTAGTGGTTTCAACCGTGCTGGTCATCTACGTACTTCCTAAGTTCCGGACATTTTTTACCTCGCTCAACGCCAAGCTCCCGTTGCCCACGCGGATGCTGCTGGCCATCGCTAGATGGCTAAGCGCATGGGGCTTGATTACGGGCGGCATATTTGTGGCATTGGGGATTGGCATGTTCGCCGCATCTCGCACCGAGAGAGGTGCCGAGATTAAGGATCAGATTGTCTTGAGGATCCCCCTTATCGGTAACCTCATCCATACAGCCATCGTTGAGCGCTTCTGTCGTTTGTTGGCTTCCATGACTGTCGCGGGAGTAGCACTGCCTGAAGCTATCGCTGTGACTACGGCCGCCACGAATAACTTGGTCTTCCGAAAGGCGCTGACCGAAGCCCGTGCCGCCATGATGAGGGGTGATGGTCTGGCGACGCCCCTGGCTGACACCGGACTCTTCCCTGGCGCGGCGCGCCAGATGTTTGCCGTCGGCGAGAACACCGGCAATCTCGATGACCAGTTACTGGCCGCGGCCAACTATCTGGATCGGGAACTCGATTACCGGATAAAGCGGTTCACCACCTTGATCGAGCCCGCCGTCATCCTCGGGGTGGGCCTCATCGTGGGTTTTGTGGCGATAGCGCTCGTCTCAGCCATGTACGGCATATTCCGGCAAGTCAACGTTCAGTAATGGCTTTATCCGTCTGGGGCGTTGGGTCGGAGGAGCCGACCATCGAAAAGGCTGGCATGGCGCCAGAGGGCAATTCCACTTCGCCAGGCAGCCCATCGACCAACGCTGCCTGCGCCGGCAAAGTCAGACACTTTGGCGTCGCGACCGCCACTTTGACCTCGTCGATGCCCCGAAGTTGTGCCTCTGTTGGGCTGACGTGGAGCCCGCATAGATGCCGTACGGTTAGACAGGATTTCGTATGAGCGGAGGGGCAAAACGCTCTAACAAGGGCACGGGCTGGCTCGGGGCTCACCGGCGCGCGCGCTGTCGGCGTCAGAAATATGGCTCCGAGATGGGCGTCACCCTCATCGAGATGCTCGTCGTCTTGGTGATCCTGCCGATAATCGTCGGAGCGGTCGCCTTCGCATTCATTGAGATCCTTGACGAGCAAGGGAGCGTTTCTCGAAGCCTGTCCGACTCCGCCGACGAACAAGTGGTGTCGGCCAACTTCGTCCAGGATGTGCAGAGCGCTCAATACTTCACCACCGACCCCACACCGACAAGCATTACGGTCTCTCAGCCCAACACCGCCACCGCGCCCAGCCAGTGCGGTCCGGCCAAATCGACGACCGTCGCGCCTCTCGTGGGCCTTGAATGGGATGGCTACACGTCGAGCTTCACGACTCCGGCAAACCCCACGCCCCAGGTGTTCCAGACCGTCGTTTTCTACGACAGCGTCCAACAGCCTTTGGTCACCGGTCAGACGACCCCGACCTACTGGCTCGTTCGGTACGCGTGCAGCGGGGGGGCGTCATCCAACCCGGCCAACTACACCTCCTCGACGGTGTCCAGCAACTTCTGTCCGCCGTCGCCACCTTCTCCGGCGTGCTCCCCGTCATCGACGACCCAGGTCAGCGGGACTGTCACTGGTGAGGCATCGGGCTGGATCTCTGTACTCGGCGTCTCCGCCATCACCCTCAACGTGGAAGAACCTGTCCAGACGACTGCGGGGCAGTTCAACGGGAACGATCTGCAATCGCCGAGTGGCTACAACTTCACCCTCAACGGAGAGCCAGAGCAGGTCAGAATCGGTGGAACTGTCAACCCTCCCCCAACCGGTGCGAGCTCGTGCGGGTTCGCCTCCACGGGCACCGGTTCCTTGTCGCAGACCTTGTGTTACACCGATTCCTCTGGGTTCAACTGGACCACAGCGAGCACGTCCACGACCTCCTGCCCGAAGGTCGCGGGTCAACCTGTGACCGGCCAGTGGGTCGATAGCGCCATCACAGGGACGCCTTACTACTTGTCGTACTGCCTGACCGCTTCGGGCGGGCAGTCAGGCCCCGTCCCGATCCCTACCTACTACTACCCAAACCCCAACACCGGTTATGCGAGTGAGGCCTACCTCGGCAACAACGGTTTTTACACCGGGATATCCGGGGAGCCGGCTATCTACCAGTGCTCAGGGGCCTATTCCGGAGCATCTTCGTACCAGACCATCGGAGGTAATTCCGTCGGCTGGACGACCGGTACTCCGGGGGTGGGAAACGAGATCTCCAGCTCATGCACCCAGTCGGCCAACGCTCAGACCACAACGCTCAAGTACACGCAGATCAGCGTTACGGATGCAGACGGCAACGGGGCCCAGGGGTGGGAGCTGGTGACCGGCGACGCTGAGTCGACCGATACCAACGAGTGGATCGCGTGGACAACCTGTCCGGCCTTTCAGAACAGCACCTCGCCGGTAAATCCTGGACCTTCGACGCAGCTGGTGGGCAGCAACTGTGGCTCGTCTCCAAGCTTCCAGCTTCTGTACAATTCATCGTCCTCGGCGTTCGGGAACGCCTGCAGCTGGGCTGGAGTGACCAATCCAACCAGCAGCCTTATTCCCAACGGCACCTTTATCGAGCCGCCTCTTTACGCCGGCGCTCCAACAGCCCAGAACTCGGTTGAATGCGCCGAGAACATTCAGGCCAACAAGACGGGCACGCTGATGCTCGAAGCGTTGCAGCCTTCGACCCTTTCGATCGAGATGCATGGCGCTGGGCTGCAGGCCGTCTTCCTTGGGGTCCTCCTGCCGTGAATGCCAACCCGAACCATCACGTGAATGCCAACCCGAACCATCAATCGCCGATTCGGGCCGCGAAGGCGTACTCGACCGGTCATCTCCAATCGAAGGGGCTAGGCGGCCGCGAGTCAGGGGAAACCCTGGTAGAGCTTCTCGTCGCCGTGGTCATCCTCGGTCTGGCCGCGGTGGCAATTGTGTTTGGACTCCTGACCGCGATCATGGGCTCCTCCGAGTACAGGGGGTTGGCCAACATCGACTCGGTCCTCAAGACTGCGGCAGCTGATGCGACCTCGCAAGCGGAAGGCACCCCGGGGTACTTTCAATGTTCTCCGGTGTGGACTGGTCCGACAACATGGCCCGGCGTCGACATGACCAAGTTTCAACTGTCGCCGACTGTCTCCTCTTGGGACACGGTAAATGCGAAGGCATTTACGTCGTGTACGCCCAATGCCCCCCTGGAGATCACCATTCAGGCCACGCAGATCCAGGGAGACGAAACCGACAACATCACCGTCATCGTCGACGACCCCAACGCTCCAAAATCGTCCACCAGCTACTCGACAGGGAGCCAGATTCAGTGGGCGTTCCAACCGGGGTATTACCCGACCGACAATCCGAACCTCCAGCCCGGTCAAGTACAAGCTGGCACGCCGTTCAGCGTGGCAGTCCAGGTCGAGGACTCCAACGAAAACCGGGTCCTGAATGACCTCTCCTCCATCACGCTGCAGGTCACCCCTCCGGGCAGCTCGGTGGCAAGCCCGCTCGCTTGCACCGCCGTTGAAAGCGGAGGCGTGATCACCTTCTCCGGTTGCGTCCTGGATACGCCAGCTGGACCGGGCTGGACTGTCTCGACTACGACGACCGCGAATCTGGCTGAAGCACCATCAGAAACCTTTACCGTCGTGCCTGGACCTGCGTCGCAACTCGTCTTCAATACCCAGCCGACCAATACCACGGGTGGGGTGGCGTTCTCCCCCCAGCCGTCGGTGTACGTCGAGGACGCCTGGAACAACATCGTCACCAGCGACAACTCCAAGGCGGTCCCCGGCTTGACCGTGACGTCTGGGACCCTGCCTTCCACTGCTCAAGTGTCGTGCAGTGGCCAACACGAAGCCTCCGGACTCATCACTTTTAACGGCTGCGCGGTCAACACCGCATTCGGCAACGCAACCTGCTCCGGCGCCTGCTACGAACTCACGGCCAGCGACCCGCTGGACGGAATCGCTTCCTCGGCTCCCAGTAGCCCTTTCAGCATCGCCGTCGGTCCTCGGTACCAACTCGGGTTCATCCAGGTCCCCACCGGTGGAGCTGCGGCGGCAGCCTTCGCGCCACAGCCCGAAGTCGCGGTCCAGGACCAGGGGGGCAATACCGAAACCTCGGATAGCTCGTCGACGGTGCAGCTGTCCCTTACGCCATACCTCACTGCGAACAACTCCCAGCAGCCGCTACCGTCCGGTGCGGCGCTGACCTGCACCGGCACCAACGCCTCGACCGGGATTACCTCCGTCACCGTTTCCGCGGGGCTGGCCAAATTCACGAACTGCAGTCTCAACGTCCTCGGAGACGGCTACAGCCTGACCGCCTCGGACAGCTCGGTCCCTACCCAGGCTCCTTACAACCCGGCGATCAGCCAGCCGTACTTCGACATCACCAACGCGGCCGCCCAACTGGCATTCGTCACCGAACCGAGCAGCACCGCCACAGCCGCGGTCCCTTTCTCGTCTCAGCCGGTGGTGGCGGTCGAAGACGCCAGCGGCAACATCGTCACCGCAGGAGCATCTCAGGTGACCCTCACCGCTTCGTCCGGCGCCGGGACATTCACGTGCACGGCCCCGGTGACGACCTCGAGCGGGCTCGCCACCTTTAATGGGTGCGCCATCTCACTTGCCGGCGGCCCCTACACCCTCACCGCAACCGATGGCACCCTCACCCAGGCCACCAGCACCCCGATAACCGTCAGCCCTGGATCGCCTGCCCAACTCGTCTTCAATAACCCACCAGCTTCCCCCAAACCCACATTCACAGCTGGAGGAGTCTTTACGCCTCAGCCTCAAGTGTCGGTCGAGGACGCCAGCGGAAACGTAGTCACGTCAGACAGCTCCACCGTCACCTTGACGGTCGCCGGCCAGAGTCTGACCTGCTCGGGAACGGGGACGTCCGTCGCGGCCGTAAGTGGAGTCGCGACCTTCCAGGGATGCGGCGGGCTCACAACCGCCGGCAACTACACCCTGGTTGCCAGCGACACCGAGGGCGTCATCACCCTCACGCACTCGCTGCCCTTCACCGTGACTGGTGGTCCCCCTGTGTCAATAAGCTTTTCCACCGCGCCGGGTGGAACGATCACCGGAGGGTCTCCGTTCGGCACCCAACCCGTCGTCTTGCTGAAGGACGTATATGGCAACCCGGCCAGCGTCGCCGGCTCCGTCTCCTTGCAGATCCTACCGGCGGGTCAGCCTGGCTCTAACACCACTGGTACCGGCACTTTGACGTGCAATCCGGCGTCTAATCAGGCGATCGTGACCAACGGCGTGGCCTCCTTTAATGGTTGTCAGATCAACACCGCTGCCACCGACTACACACTGCAGGCCGCCTACTCCACGACATCGGTCTCTCTCAGTGTCAACGCCGACATCGCCGTCATCCCCGGCCCAGCCACGAGCATGTCCTTCTCTGCATCGCCAAATACCAACCCGCCCGCGTCGAGTGGAAACATACCAACCCTCCCCGCTGGGACGAACTTCGCCACCCAACCCGTGGTCACCCTTCGCGACGCCGGGGGCAACATCACCATCAATGACACCTCATCGGTCACGATCGCCGGGCCCGCGGGAGGCGGACTGCACTGTGCCAACACGACCGTTGCGGTCAACAACGGAATGGCGACCTTCTCTGGGTGCTACATGACCAAGGTAGGCGGTCCGTACACGCTTACGGCGACAGATGGCTCCCTACCATCCGCCACCAGCGCGCAGTTCGATATCTCTCCAGGAGCGCCAGTCTCGACTGGCATCACCGTTGCTGCACCCACTTCCGTCGCAGCGGGGTCAAGCTTCAGTGTGACGGTGACGGTCAAGGACGCGTACGGAAACCCGATACCCGGCGCAACCGTTGCCCTCTCGGACTCCACCGGATCGCTCAGCTGCACCCCCGGATCGGCCACCACCAACGCAAGTGGCGTGGAACAGTTCACTCTCTGCACGGTGACCGTGGTGCCACCTTCGGGCACCGACACCCTGACGGCAACGGCGTCGTCTGCTAGCGGCGCCGCGTCGGGAACAACGACCATGAAAGTCACGGCCGGAGGGCCTGCCAACGTGGCCTTCTCGTCTCCATGGAGTAGTGGCGCTCCAGCCCAGACGGCGCACACCGCGTTCTCTTCCAACGTGGTGGTGACGGTCACGGATCAGTACGGCAACCCCGTTGCCACCGGCACCACTGTGACCCTGAGCGACGCCTCCGGAACGATCGGCAACTGCACGCTCACCGGCACGACGAACGCAACGGGGCAGGTCACCTTCAGCAACTGCTGGGTCAACAAGGCCGGAAGTGACACGCTGACCGCGACATCCGGGACTGCGACGGGAACGACTCCCCCCTTCACGGTCAACACCGGTGCGCCCAGCTCGGTAGTCGTGACTCCCACGCCGTCCCCGGCGACCGCCGGTAGTGCGTTCTCAGTCTCGGTCACCGTCACCGACGCCGGAGGCAACCCGGTGGCGGGACAGACGGTCACGCTCACCCATTCCGGGACCTGGACGACGGCCTGCACGGTCCCGAACCCGGCCACAACGGGAAGCAACGGCATCGAGAGCTTTACCGGGTGTGTGGCCAAACTCGCAACCAGCTACACGATCACCGGCAAGATCGGCAACGGCACGACAGGAACGGCAACGCTCACGGTCAGCCCCGGTGCGGCCAGCACGGTCACCTTCAACAGCGCCTGGAACCCGCCGGCCAACCAGACCGCCATGGTCGCCATCCCGAACGTCGCCGTCACCGTCGATGATGCCTACGGCAACGCCGTGGCCAACGGCACGACCGTGACCCTGAGTGATGCATCGGGGACCATCGGCGCCAACGGCTCGTGCACCCTCGCCCAGACCACGACCAACGGCACGGTCACGTTTAGCGGTTGCTTGATCAAGAAGGCTGGCACTGACTCACTGACCGCTTCGGCCGGAACGGCGACGGGAACAACGTCAAACTTCACGGTTTCTCCCGGTAGGCCCGCGACCGTCACACTCAACTCCACCTGGACCGGAACAGTGGGCGCCCAGACAGCCGGGACAGCTTTCGCCAACTCGGTCACGGCCACAGTCGTGGACGCAGGAGGGAATCCCATTAGTGGAACACCGGTGGTGCTGACCGACGCCAGTGCATCTTTGGACGGCTGCACGGCCACCGGCACCAACACCGCCAGCATCAACACCGGCGCAACGGGCCAGGCCACCTTCACCGGCTGCTACGTCACCGTGGCCGGGGGAGACTCCCTCTCGGCCACAGCCACCGCCGGGCCCGCCGCAGCATCCTCGTCTGCCTTCACTGTCAATCCAGGTGCGGCTGCGATCCTGGCGTTCACATCGAGCCCGTATGGCTCCACCAGTAACACGAACTTCACTGTTCAACCCGCGGTCGAGGCGGAGGACGCATACGGCAACGAAGTGACCTCATTCAGCGGGAACGCTGACAAGGTGACCATGTCCATCGCAACATCGGCAGGGACAACGGGAGTTGGCACTCTCAACACCTGCACGTCCACGCCCGCGAGCGGTACGGCCACCTTTACCGGGTGCAAGATAACCACTACAACCGTCGGCTCCTTCGTACTGCAGGCATCGGGCGGCGGAGTCACCGGTCTGAGTTCCAGCTTCCCCGTCGGTGAGAACACCGGGACCTACCTGCTGTTCGCCCTGTCGCCGGCTGCATCCCAAAACGCAGCCGCCTTCTCGGTTGAGCCCACCGTCCAGTTCGAGAACAACCATGGGGCGCTACAGAACGATAACGGGACCATCACGCTGACCATTAGCTCGGGTACAGGCACGCTGGGGTCCTGCACCGGTCCGACGAGCGGAGGAGTGGCCAACTTCTCGGGCTGCGAGATCACTTTGGGTACCGCCGGCCAGTTCACTCTCAAGGCGACGGCTACAACACCGAACGGTGTCGTAGCCGGCTACAGCGCCTCGTTCTACATCTACAAGTGAGATCCATGAAACCGACCCGTTCTGACATCCGAGATCGCCGTACTGGTATCGACGAGCGCGGGCGTGACTCTGGGGCCATCTTGATCCTGGTCATGATCGTGTTGATCGTCGGTGGGATCCTTGTCGGAGCCCTGGCCTACGCCGCGGTCAACGATTTGCACAACACCAACAATTTCTCGTCCGTGCGTAACGTCGATGCGGACGCCCAGAGCGCCATCACGGTGGCGATTCAACACATCCGCTACACCCCCCAGTGGTCGCAGACCCTCAACGCCAGCCCTCCTGGCCAATGTTGGACCAGCAACCCGCCCCTATCGACCGACTCCACCTACGCGACCTCTCACAACGACATCGCGCTCTTTTGCAGCACAGTTTGGACACCAGCGGTCACAGGATCCGTGTGGACTCGGACAGTGACGATTTCAGCTTGCGAGGTGGGCCTGACCCCGACCACCTGTGCGGCCAATCCCGAGGTACAGGCTGTGGTCGCGTTCGACGACTACCCCCCTGGACTGAGCAACCCCTCCCCGGCTGAATGCACGTCCTACTGCGGCATCGGGGGCATGGAAGTGCAGAACTGGGTCGAGAGGCCGATCCTTCCGACGGTCAGCAACGTTTCAGTCGTCTACAACGGCACGTACTACCCCGCCTCCGGACCCGTCGCGGGCGGGACGACCATCACCCTGAGCGGCAGCGGGTTCGTTCAGTACGGCACGACGGTGAACTTCGTCGAGGAATCAGGGGGCTTCCCCGTCGCCGACAATACGGTCACGCATGCTTCGGCCGGATTCGTAAGTCCCACTTCGATCACTGCGGTTACGCCCCCAGCCACCGAAGGCACCACGTACTTCGTGACCGTCACCACCCCGGCGGGTACGAGTCCCTATCTCAATACCGCATCCCCAGCCACGGCCATGGTGTTTACCTATAAGTTTTCCGGGTCGACGACGCCACTGTACTCCGCATCACCGCCGACCGTCACAAGCCTGTCCCCCTCACAAGGTCCCACCTCGGGAGGGACGAATGTGACCATCAGTGGAGCGAACTTCGTTACCGGATCGACCGTCAAGTTCGTCGATCAAAGCGACTCGGCGAATACCTTCAGTGGGACGGACGTCACCGTAGTGAGCGGCACCGGGATCACGCCAGGGACTGAGCTCAACGTGCTGTCACCCGGCGTCATAGCAGACAGCAAGTATTACGTGGAGGTGACTACTCCAGGAGGTACCAGCGCGACCAGTACCAATGATGTCTTCACGTACTCCCCGTTGTATCCGATAGTCACGGGCGTGAGCCCGGCCAGCGGTGTGGGGCCCACTTCGAGCACGTCGTCACAGATCACGGTATTCGGAGACAACTTCTTCACTGGGGCCTCCGTCACCTTCGTGTTAGACACCAACAGCGCAACCCTCTGCCCCGCTGGCAATCCCAGTTATACTGTCACCAACAGCTCGCAGACGAACGTCGTCGTCGAAACCCCCAAACAGCTGACGGTCAATCTCCCTCAGACCGACGGCGGGCCCTACTGTGTCGAGGTCACGACCTCGGCCGGCACCAGTGCCCCACAGCCGAGTGCGCTCTTCTCGTACACGCCCGAAACGACGAGCGTCAGCCCTAGCTCGGGAAATGACCAGTCGTCGACTACCAGCCAGACGATCGTCCTAGGTGGTTACAACTTCAACCTTCCAGCCACGGTCAGTTTTACGCCCGAGAGCGGCGGGACGATCAATACGTCAGCTTCGGTGCTGACCGCCACCGCCAGCAGCGTCAACTCTCAAGGGACGACTTTGAATGTAAACGTCCCTCAAGTTACCAGTGGGACGACGACCTACTTCGTATCCGTGAGTGACAGCGGTGGCACCGAGAATCCGTCGTCGTCGTCGCCCATCTACACCTACCTGCCCACCGTGACCAGCGTCAGCTTCAACAGCCAGAAGGCCTTGAGTGCCTCGAATCCGATCACGGTTTCAGGGGAGTTGACGGCTGGGGCCACCAAGGTCCAGCTCGTCCCCGCCTCAGGAGGCACCACGGTTACGTTGACGTCGGCGCAATGGTTCGAGTCCGGCAGCACGATTACGATCACGGCGGCTACCGGCTTGACGACCAACGCCAACTACATAGCCGTAGTTACTGTGGGCACCGCTGTCAGTACTTCGACCGGGATGGCAGGCGTCAACCAGTTCAACTATTAGCCCCGATCCGGTGGCGCTGGGATGTGACGCAGGGAGGACCTGTTTCTTGGCTGGATTTGTCTTCATAACCCTGGGTCCGAGGTCGAAATGTGGCTGCCCAATGAAGTCGTATCGTACTTTGGGCTCGACCGATACCGCGACCTATCCTCCTGAAGGTCATATAAGCCGTAACGAGCGACACTAGGGACCATCTAACCCTCATTGCGTCCAGTCGCACACGGCCGTTGGGGAAGCGTTGGGCTACTTGAGTGAGACTCGTGAGATACGGCTGAGATTCTCGTGAGGGTCCACATGGGCCTACAACGAGTCAGAAAGAGAGTCCAATGCAAGCATCCCTTGAGCGGCTCCGGCAGCGCCGGGAACGTGGGGGCGACGAGGGAGGCTTCACCCTCATCGAACTCCTGATAGTCATCGTGATCCTCGGCATCCTGGCGGCGATCGTCGTATTTGCGGTCCAGAACCTCAGCGGCCAGAGTGCCGTTGCGGCTTGCACGTCCGACTACAAGACCGCTGAGACGGCCTTGGAGGCCTACAAGGCCCAGGAGAACACTTACCCGGCCTCCCTCGCCAATCTGACCATTGCGGCTAATGGCAACGGCCCTTGGTTGAAGGACGCCATGCCGACCACTTCGGCCAACAACGCGAATTTCCAGTTCAAGTACACCGAGTCGGGTGCTGGAGCCGCCAGCACGTACACCCTGGCGGCAAACGGGACCACCGCAGCCACTGGCAACTGCGGAGGCGTCTAGTCCGTTTCTGCTTCTACGAACCACAGGGGGCGCCCAACGGGGCGCCCCCTGTTTCGTCAAAAGCACTCTGTCCCAATTGACTTGAATGGATAAGCCCCGAAAATGAAAGATATGTCGTGAGGCTACGAAGCGTGTTGGACCGGACACCGGGCCCACTTGCCGTTTTTGTCGCCGTGGCGGTCGTATATATCGCGACCGGCACGTACGGCGGCAACGTGTCCAGAGACACCCTTACTGCATCCGTCGCCGCCTGGGCTCTCGGCGTCCACCACACCCTGAACCTGAGCTTCATTCCGCTGGCTCACGGCCAGCCCAGTGTGTTGGAACTGGCCAAGGGCGCCCATGGTTGGTTGATATCTGACCGATTCCCTGGCGCCGTGTTACTGGCGACTCCGTTTTATGCGATAGCCGGTGGCGGGTACGGTCCGATACCCGGCACCCTAGCGGCCGCCCTAGCGGCCGCCGGAGCAACTGCGGTCCTGTACAAGGTGCTATGCAGACTTGAGTCACGCAGGGTCGCCCTCCTGGGAACCGCCCTCTTCGCTTTTGCAACATCCAACTGGACCGTCTCCGGACGGGAGCTGTGGGAGCATCCTGGCGCCGAACTCGTCATCGCCCTCGGGATGCTCGCTCTGATCAATCGGAGGTTTACCCTTTCCGGACTTGCGTTCGGGGCAGCCATACTCTTTCGGCCCCACCTCGGTATCGGCGTCCTCGCGGTGGGCTTGGGGATCCTCTGGATGGGACGGCGCTGGCTCCCAGTCCTGTCGTTTGGTCTCGGTGCTGTCCCTGGCCTCGCCGCCTATCTGGCCTGGAACTGGGTGGCGTACGGCCACTTCACCATCATCGGTGGCTACTCCGATGTCGTGAACGCCGGTGGGGTTGGAGTGCCGGGCTTCCTTGAGAACCTGGCCGGAACCTTGGTTTCACCCGAGCGGGGCGTGCTGATCTGTTCCCCGATACTTCTCGTAGCAATTCTCGGACTCCGCCCGGCCTGGCGCACCTCCTCCGGTCCCGTACGCGTTTTCGCCCTCGCCGGTCTGGCCTACCTAGCCTCCCAGCTAGCGCTCATTCGTTTTTCAGGAGGCGACGGGTTCGTCGGTTATCGCACCTGCCTCGAGACCCTCATGTGGTGCGCCCCACTTCTCGTTAGGGCGGGGGCGCTTGGGGTCAAGCGGGTAGGAGCCGGCTGGACGTGGGCCCTCGCCGCCTTGTCCGTGTCATTTTACGCGGCGGCAGCGTTCGTCCAGGGTGAGACAAACGCCATCGTCAACCCTTGGACCCACTGGGCTCCGATCCTGGTCGCACAGCAGTACGGAGTCGCCAGAGTCGTCTTGGGGGCGGTGCTCGGAATGGGCGGGGTCTTTGCCGCATGGGGCCTCATGCGGGCCCGAGGTAATAACTACGATACGACCGGGCAGTCGGCAAGCGCCACCGATAAGGCGCAACTAAACATCCGCGCCGACCGGTACATGGCGACTATTAATTCGCAGTAGTCCGATTTGATTTGGGTCCCTGTTGGGCACGCATCAACTGATCGTTGTTTCTATTCGGGCATACTTGTCCAAAGGACTCGGGGCCCAGACTCCATGGGGGACATAGGTGATAGCCGCCATTTCCACAAATCGCACGGCCGACGATCGGATCAAGGGATTCACCCTTATTGAGGTCCTAATAGTAATTGTGATCTTGGGCATTCTCGCTTCGATTGTCGTATTTGCAGTTCAGGACCTATCCACTAGCACCGCGGCGGCGTCCTGTCAGACCGACTACAAGACCATCGAGAGCGCCGAGGAGACCTACAAGGCCCAGATGGACGCTTACGCCGGGACATACCTCGCACTCGAGACGCCAACTACAGGGCCTGACGGATCAACGGTCGGCCCCTGGATCAAGGAAGCGCCGAGCAGCAGCTACTACACGATCGCCATCAACAGCAGCGGCGACATAACGGTCGCCACTGGGACCCACGTTGCGTCGCTCGGAAACGCAAACTGCGCTTACGCCTGAGTCGGATCGGTACGACCTCGGGCAGAGTCTGATCGGGCTGGTCCTCGTCGTGCTGATCCTCGGCGGAATGGCAGCGGTCGTCCTAGGCAGCCAGGGCGGATCGGGTGGGACCCGTGGGAGCCCCTCGACGACCCTGGCCGGCGGCCTCAGTGCGAGCCCAGGCCTCGCCGGGAAGGACATCACAGCCGCGGCCGCCACCGCCTGTCGGGCCGATTATCAGGCCGTTACCCAAGCGGTGTCCTACTACCAGACGCTCAATGGCAAGCTGCCGGGCGACATGGCGGCGCTGCAGTCGCTTTTCAAGGATCCGGTCACCTCGAGGTACTTCACGATCAGCATCGACACCCACAAGCCCGGAGTCGTAGACGTCGGCACGCCGGGACTTGCGACTCAGGCGGGCGACGCCAACTGCGCTCACGCAGGGTGACGGTTGGGCTCCTGTTGTGCGACCGGAGGGATGGCCTTGTGAGGCGGCTGCGATGATGTACCCACTACGGAGCGGGCAGCGAAACCGTAGTACGAGACAGTCCGGTCAGAGCGGGCGGTTCTGATCGGGCAAGTCTCGATGGTGTGTCTCTCCGGGATGGAGGCAGCCGCCCTGGGTTTCCCAGGGCGGATCCGGAGGGCCACCCCGTCAACCGGCCGTGGGCGGCCAATCGATCCGCTCGCGAGCAGAGTGGTAGAGCGAGGTTGTGACTACACCCGCTGGGAGACGCTCCCGCGGATCGCGTCGCCGATCTCGTCCCCGACCAGTTCGTCACGGTCGAGCAGGGCGTCTCTCAGCGCTTCGACGATGTGGCGGTTGGTCTCGATCAGCTTCGTGACCTCGACACGCGACTCGGCCAGAAGGCGGGCCACCGCATCGCGGCCTTCGTCAGAGGAGAGGACCTTGGCGACCAGGTTGGATCCACCCACCTGGAGCGCCTCGTACGAGATCAGCGTGTCGCCCATGCCCATGCTGCCGATCATCTGCGCCGCCACCGTCGTTGCGTACTTGAGGTCGCCCGCCGCACCCGAGCTGCGCTCCCCAAAGAACACCTGCTCGGCGACCATCCCGCCAAGGGAGATCTGCACCAGCGAGCGCAACTCGGATTCCGTCTGGGTGAACCGCTCCTCGGTGTCGGAATGAGCCAGGAGGCCCAGCGCTCCCCCACGCTTGACTATCGAAAGCACCTCGAGCCGGCGAGCCTTACCGACCAACCACGCCACCGTGGCGTGACCGGCCTCGTGCGTCGCTATTGCTCGACGTTCCGCCTCGGTGTACTCCACCGGTTGGGCCAAGCCGATCTCCTCGGTCATCTTTGCCTTCTGGACGTCGTCCCATGACATCGCCGGCGCCCCGCGACGAAGGGCCCACACGAGAGCCTCGTCGAGAAGGTGCACCAACATCGCCGGGCTGTACGCGAAAGTCGACGCCGCCAACCGATCCGTCATTGCCTCCACTTCGGGATCGTGCGAACGCCGGAGCAACTCGTGGTCCAGTATCTCCTTGCGACCAGCTCGGCTCGGCAGATCGAAGCTGAGTGTCCGGTCGAACCGGCCCGGCCGCAGCAGCGCCGGATCCAGATCCGCCGCCCTGTTGGTCGCGCCAATGATCAGCACATTGGCGGGCGGAACCGTCGGCTTGCTCAGCTGGTGGTCTGCGGGCAGGAACTTGTTGACGATCTCCACCACCCCGCTGAGCCACTTGATGCGCCACGGGGGCTGGTCAAAGGACTGAAGCTGGATGAGAAGCTCGTTGACCACACCTGCGATGCCCTCGCGCCCTCCTCCCTGACTCAGGCCCCCCCGGCTGGCCCCGATGGCATCGATCTCCTCTATGAACCCGATGGCTCCGCCTTCGCTCCGGGCCGCTTTGCGCAGTTCGGTGAAAAAGGACCGGATCTTGCGGTTCGTCTGTCCGTAGAACATCGACTGGAACGCCGACGAGGAAACGAAGAAGAAGGGGACGCCGGCCTCTCGGGCCAAGGCCTTGGCCAGGAACGTCTTACCAGTCCCGGGGGGCCCTTCGAAGAGGATGCCCTTCCTCGGAGTCCCGCCCATCTCCGATCGGAATGTGGAATGAGCCAAGAAGAGGTTGAGGGTGCGGACTGCCTCTTCGACCACCACGGGTGTCCCTTTGACGTCGGCCAGCTTGACGTCGATCTCGTCGGGCCGGTACCGGACGTGCGGCGAGCGACCCGACACCAGCATCGGTACAACCATCACCGCGCCCACCAGGAGGACGATGGCTACGAGGGGAAGATCCTGGGTTTCGCCGCGTGTGAGGTGCGGCACACCGAGGATGTGCCCGGCGAATACCGATAGCCAGAGCCAGACACCAATGAAGATCATTCCCGTCACCAGCTTGGACAGTCGGCGCTGGCGCGATACCTCGCGAGCGATCCCGACGTCCGCAACTTTGATGGGGAGAACCCTCGCGTCTCGCAACTGCTCAATCTTCATTTGGCATTTGCTCCCGTCTCACGAACTACATCGTGCCACCGAAGGGAGGGTTTAGGGAGATCCTCCCTAAATCTTAGGCGTGAAGGAGGCTGCATTACGATGCCCCAATGGCCCTACCCGGAGGGTTCTCACTCTCCCAGCCCGTGCCGTCGACCAAGTGGACCTTGTCCGTTATGACTGGTCTGTGCGCCCGGTTGGAACGAGGTCCTACCTCGAGAAGGCACCGAGGCGGTCGGTGGTGAGGACCGCGATCGCGGCTGCTTTGGTCGTTCTTCTCGCGGCATGCGGGACGGCCAAGAAGACGGGAGCCGGAGGAGGAGCCACAACAACCACGAGCGGAGTTACCGTGCCGTCGAGGTCAAGCGGGTCGTCCTTCGCACTCAACCTGACCGACGCAACCACGGTCGCCTGCCCCCCGCCCTCCGCCGTAAGCGTCCGCACCCCCAAACCGGTCCTGGCCGCCGTATTCACAGTCCATCACGGCGCCACCTCTTACGTGCTGGGCTGGCAGATCGTTCCCTATCTCGGCGCTAACCGCAGCTACAAGCTCGGCGTCCCGGGTGACCTTCTAGTTCTTGCGAAACCGGCTACGAACAGCCCGCTCGGCTTCGGGAGTGGCACCGTCACCTTTGCGTCCACGCCATACTCAGGGACCCTCAATGCCGTGATCAAACTCACCGCCGGAGGCTCATTGACCGCCGGGGGGGCGTGGCGCTGCACCTCCCACGTGTAACTCGTGAAGACTGAGCGGCAAGGGCCGGCGCCGCCGTTTGCGAGCTTCAGCAGACGATGTCCATCCGGACACCCTCGTCGTTCCACGCCGGGGGATCCGTCATCCGGGTGATGGCCCGGGCCATGATGCGACGAGCGGTCCACAAGTCGGCCAGGGCGTCGATCAGTTTGTCCTCGCGAACCCCTCTAGGGCGTTCCTCGAGAACCCCGTCGGCGCCAGGTAGCTTGTCGATCAGCAGTTCCCTCCGCACCCGGCGCCCGTGCTGGGTACGCCGGCCAAACGGCACGGGCTCACCGTCGTTCATCTGCGTCATGGCGAGCTCCGGGTGGACTTCCCATACCACGCGCTGACGCCAAGACTGCACTTCACGTATGGCCTCCGCCGCCTTGGCCAGCGAACGCCAGCGCACGATGTCGAGCGAAGGATCTATCTGGCGCGCCGCCTCAAACGTCTCGGCATCAAGGATGACGCGAGACGGCGCCCGCACCACAGTCGCCCGCCGGCGGCCCAATCGCTCGCGTGCCGCCAAGTCAGCAGCCCGCCACTCGCCTGCATCGTCGGGAGCCCCTACGGGCGCATGCAAGGCGACGACCGTAAACGAGGGGCGATAGTCGAGGACGTCAGCCAGCGACTCCAGCACGTAGGAGGGCTGTGGCGCCAGGGTAATCCCCTGGAGATTCCCTGGCGCCACGAGCCAGCCCCCTCGGACAGGTTCGACCCCGGCCAAGATTTGGTACGGCAGCGAAGATCGCTGCCGTACCGGTCCGCTCTGCATCACGCCGCGCCATGGACCGGCACCGGATGCGGTCGAGGCTTGGGGATGTCCTGCGGGTAAAGGCTGGCGTCGACCGCTGTTTCGTAGTCGATGACGCCAGCTTCAATGAGTTGGGTGAGCGCGTGCTCGAGAGTGTTCATCCCGTCGGTACGGTGCGTCGCCACCACGTTGCGCAGCTGACGGGTCTTGCCCTCCCGCACCAGGTTGCGAACAGCCGGCACTCCGACCATCAACTCGTAGGCGGCGATCAGCCCTCCACCGATCTTCGGGACCAAGCGCTGGTACAGCACGGCCAACAGCGTTCCGGCCAGCTGAACTTGGATCTGGTTGCGCCGCTCGGCTGCGAACACGTCGATGATGCGGTCGATCGCCTGGGACGAGTCGTTGGTGTGCAAGGTCGTGATCACCAGGTGCCCGGTCTCCGCAATGGTCAGGGCGGCGGAGATGCTCTCCAGGTCGCGCATCTCGCCCACCAGCACCACGTCCGGGTCCTCGCGCAACACCGACTTGAGCGCCGTGTCAAAGGACTCGGTGTCGGTACCCACCTCCCTCTGGCTCACCGCCGCCTTGTGGTTGGCGTGCAGGTATTCGATCGGATCCTCGACGGTGACGATATGGCAGGCCCGGTTGCGATTGAGCACGTCGATCATGGACGCCATCGACGTCGACTTACCAGACCCGGTGGGACCGGTGACCAGGATCAACCCGCTCGGGTTGCGCAAGATGCCCGACAGCGCCGGCGGCAGGCCCAACTCGATAGGGCTCGGGATGTTCATGGGTATGCGGCGCAGCGATAGAGAGCAGTTGCTGCGCTGGTAGAAGGCATTGGCTCGGATGCGGGCCTGTCCTCGCCACGAAAACGAGAAGTCCACCTCGCGACCCAGATGCAACCGGTCGCCGTACTGGTCCCGGATCTGGGTGCGGGCGATGACCTCGATCTCCTCGCCCGTGAGGGGCTCGGCGTCCTCCAGCTCCGTGAGCTTCGCGTCCACTCGCAGTAGTGGCTTAGAGCCGTCGGTCAGCAGGATGTCGGTCCCGTCCAGGTCATGCAGCACGGATAGCCACGCGTCGAGTCGGGGTTCTACGGCCATGGCAACTCATAATTGACCCTCGGCGTCACATCGCCCGCAACGGTCGCACAACCCATTCACAACAGCCGGGCCGGAGAGGGATGGCCCCCGACCCGAGGGAGCTTGAGGACCTTTCAGCGCCATCTCATACAATGCTCAGCTAGGTGGGGTTAACTGGCGAGGTGTAGCTAATCGGCCCGCGTGGGGCTGTACAAGGGATCATGGACGACGACAACGAATCTCAAGGCACCACAGGCGATGCCACACCGGCCGGCGGCGAGTGGATGCCGCCGCCCCCGGCCACCCCGACCGATCCTCCCGGATGGGTCCTTCCCATTCCCAACCCGCCGATCGCCGGGGGGAGCCAGCCTGACGCGCCCACGCCTCAAGGCTGGGCCCCTCCGCCGCCCGCAGCTTGGGGCTCCGGCGCTCCGAGCTGGCAGGACCCCAACGCCTGGGCGGCCGGGCCACAAGACCAGACCGAATGGACCACCGGGGTCTACGGAAACCCATACGGCGGCGGCCCGGGTGTCTGGGGCAATCCCGGCGGGCCCGCCGGCCCGAGGAATCCTGGTGGTTGGATCTCGCCATGGAGCGCGCCGGGCCAACCTCAGCCCCGCCGCACCCTGCCCGGTGCGGTCACCGCGCTGCTTCTCGTCGTGGCGGTGCTCGTCGGGCTCGGCATCGGCCACGGTGTTTGGCGCACGGTAGGGACTCCCGTAGCCGCGACCGGCAACTCCGGTGCGGGCAACTCCAACGGCGGAGGCTTTCAGAGCCCGCCGGTCACCACGCCTGCGAACGCCAGTTCCATCGCAGCCGAGGTTTCGCCTGCCCTGGTCGACGTCAACACCGACCTCAGCTACGAGAATGCCGAAGCCGCCGGCACCGGCATCGTGTTGACCTCCAACGGCCTCATCCTGACCAACAATCACGTCATAACCGGCGCCACCACGATCTCGGTGACCGACATCGGCAACGGTAAAACGTACCCCGGCACCGTCATCGGCTACGACCGCATCCACGACATCGCCGTCATCCAGCTGCAAGGGGCATCGGGCCTACAGACGGCCAACATCGGTAACTCGAGCAAGATCTCCGTCGGCGACGAGGTGATCGGCCTCGGCAACGCCGGCGGTACGGGCGGAACGCCGAGCAGCGTTGCCGGTCAGATCACCGGTGTCAACCAGTCGATCACCGCCGAAGACGAAGGCAACGGGACCACCGAGCAACTCAACGGCCTCATCCAGACCGACGCCGACATCCAGCCGGGTGACTCCGGCGGCGCCCTGGTCAACTCCGCCGGCCGGGTGATCGGGGTCGACACCGCCGCCTCGCAAGGTTACTTCTTCCAGACCCAATCGGATCAGGGCTACGCCATCCCCATCGACAGGGCTATGTCCATCGCCGGTCAGATCCGCTCCGGTCAGGCGACGTCGGACGTTCACATCGGGCCCACGGCCTTCCTAGGGGTGCTCATCCAACCAACGCCCGGACAGTCGGGCGCATCGCTCAACAAGGTGATAACGGGCGGACCGGCCGCCGCGGCGGGCCTCAGCGCCGGTGACACCATCACCACCTTCGCCGGCCAGATGATCAGCTCGTCCACCACCCTCACGGAGATCATCAGCCGCTCGGCCCCAGGCGCCCGCGTCGAGGTCGGCTGGATCGACGCGTCCGGCCAGAGCCATCGGACAACCATCCAGCTGGGCAGCGGACCACCGCAGTAGGCCGCGCCCCGCCCGCCTTGGGTGGTCATAACCTCCCAGTGGCGATGCTCGAACCGCTGACCGGCCGGCTTCTCGCTCCCCTGTCGCTTCTGGAGGGCGTCGACGTCGACCGCCTGGACCGGATCGCCGTCCGGATGTGGCCGCGGCACGCGGACGCCGGTCAAGTGCTGTTCCGCCAAGGAGACCCGGGCGACACGTTCGGGCTGGTCCTCCAAGGCCAAGTACAGGTGACCCTCGAGACGACGGACGGTTCACGGCTGCTGGCCGACGCCACCGCCGGGTCGATCGTCGGCGAGCTGTCTCTGCTCCGCCGTCAACCGCGAACCGCGACGATCACCGCTGTCACCCCCACCGTGCTGGCCATGGGGAAAGCAGCCGCGTTGGAGCTGCTGCTCGACATACCCGAAGTGCACGACCGCGTCCGTCGGCTGGCCAGCGCCCGCCTGGCGCGCGACCTCCGTCCCGTCCGCGCCCTGCTCAAAGACGGCTCGCCGATACTGGTCCGGCCTCTCCTGGCCGAAGACCGTGCCGCTTTTGACAGCGAGCTCCACCGGCTTTCCAAGGTCTCGCTGCGCCGACGCTTTTTCTCCGCGGCGGACCCCTCGGAATCGATGGTCGACTACCTCGTGCACATCGACTACGTGGACCACTTCGCCTGGGTGGTCCTGGACTCCGACGATCATCGTCAGGGGCTGGCGACCGCCCGCTTCGTCCGCCTGGCCCACCCCGACGAGGCCGAAATGGCCTTCGGTACCGCCGACCGCCACCAAGGCCGCGGCATCGGCACCTTCCTGTTGGGCGCCATCGGAGTGGCAGCGGTCGAAGCCGGGATCACCAAACTCTTCGGGCACGTGCTGGAAGACAACGCCGCCATGCGAGCCGTGTTCGCCAAGGTCGACTCTGTTTCCCACTTCGACGAACCAGGTGTCCTGCTAGTGAAGACCGAGGCCGCGGCCGCGGCCGCGCTTCTCCCCGAAGCCACCCGCCACGAGTTGGCGGCGGCCGTGCACGACGTCGTCACCGCCGCATCCCTGGCCCTGACCTCGCCTCCTACCGGGGAGGGATAGGCCCCAGGATCCGCGGCCTCAGCCCGTCGACCAGACCCCAGGCCTGTGCGGTGGCGGCGTCGATGGGGCGGCCACTGAGCGCCAGCCACCCGGCCCGTCGTCTTCCGATGCGGCGCGGGATGCTCACCGTTCCGCCCGCGCCCGGAATGAGACCCATCGCCACCTCCGGCAAGCGGAACGTGGACGCCGGGTCGGCCAGCACCGTCGCCGCGAAGGTGGGGATCTCGATGCCTGAACCCACGCAGGAACCGTGAACGTGGGCGGTCACCCGATCGGCCAGGCACCCCAACAGCCGGGCCGGGCTGTGGCTGGTGCGGATGAGATGAGCGCGGACCGGGTCGGTGAAGGTACCGAACTCGGACAGGTCTCCCCCACTGCAAAATGACCGTCCCGCGCCCAAAAGTCTTACCTCCTCCACCGAAGGGTCGGCCGCGGCTATCGAGAGCGCGTCGCACAAGGCGTCTCGCATCGAGGCGTTGTAGGCGTTGTGGACCTCCGGCCGGTTGAGGGCGATGGTCAAGCGATGCCCATCGCGAGCCACCAATACCGGGTCGCCCTTCTCCGCCTTGGGCGTCATCGTGGGCCTCGCATCCAGCCAGGTGCGGAACTCCGGTCCACTTTGCAACGCCGAATAGGCCAACGACTCGACGAGGAGACCTTTCGGAATCGATAGGCCGTCGCTGGACCGCAGGACGTGGACGAGGGTCACCGCCGCTAGGGGCCGCTCCCTGATCTGGTCTACGAGCAGCTCGAGCTCCTGGTCCACGTCCGGGCTGGCGACCCAGGGAGCCGGGGATCCGACAGTCGAGGTGAGGGCGACGTCCACTTCCCGCCCGGCCAGGCTGGGGGGCTCCCCCGCCCGGCTGACGCCGACGACCACGCTCGAACATCGGTTGGGGACCCGGTCTTCGCTCGTGGTGTCGTCGAGGTCGACCACCACCATCGGATCGCCCATGAATGCGAGCGTAACTTGAGGCCCGTGGATACCCGCACCCGGCCGGCGCCGCTTCTGATCCGTCGGGCCCAGGTCGAGGGTCTGGATGGGGCGACCGACGTCCGACTCTCCGACGGCTGCGTCGCCGACGTGGCCCCGACTCTGACTCGGCTGCCGGGTGAGGAAATGGTCGACGCGCGAGGTGGCCAGCTTCTGCCTGGACTGCACGACCACCACGTCCACTTGCGGGCCCTCGCCGCCGCCGACGGGTCGGTCCACGTCGGGCCGCCGGAGGTGCACACCGAAGCCCAGTTGGCGGCGGCGTTGCGATCCGAGGACGGCCGCCGGCCGCGGGGGCAGTGGATCCGGGCCGTCGGCTACCACCAGTCGGTCGCGGGAGACATCGATCGGCGCCGCATCGACTCCATGGTGGCGGACCGCCCGGTCCGGGTTCAGCACCGCAGCGGAGTGCTGTGGATACTCAACACGGCCGCCTTGAGAGCCATCGACTCAGATCGCGACCTTCCGCCCGGCGTGGAGCTCGATTCCGGCCACCACCCCACCGGACGCATCTGGCGCGAGGACGAGTGGCTGCGAGAACGCCTGCCGGCGCGAACCCTCGACCTGGCGTCGGTCAGCGCGGCTGGCGCCGCAAACGGCACGACGGGTTTCACCGACGCCACCCCCCACGGCTCCGACGCGGCCGTCCGCGACCTGGCCCAGGCCGGCGCCGAGGGCGCCATCGTCCAGCGCCTCCACTTGATGTCGGCTCCGGGCGTGGATCCGTCCGACCTCACCGGAGCAACCCTCGGCCCCGTCAAGTTCCTCCTCGACGACGACCGCCTACCTCCGCTAGCCGACTTCGCCGCCCAGATCGTCGATTCGCACCGCACCGGCCGGCCAGTGGCGGTGCACTGTGTAACCAGGGTCCAAGCCTCCCTGGCCCTAGCGGCGCTCGAGGAGGCGGGCCCGTTGGCCGGTGACCGCATGGAGCACGGCGCCGTCATCGGCTCCGAGCTGTTCCCGGCCATACGGCGCCTCGGCCTGACCGTCGTCACCCAGCCGGCGTTCGTCCACAGCCGCGGTGACCGCTACTTGGAAGATGTCCACGAGGACGACCAGCCCGACTTGTGGCGCCTGGGCTCCCTGCTGGAAGCCGGCGCGGCCACCGCCGCCGGGACGGACGCCCCGTTCGGGCCAGCGGATCCGTGGTTGGCGGTCCGGGCCGCCCGTGACCGCCTCACCGCCAGTGGTCGCGTCCTGGGTCGGGACGAGGCGGTGTCGTGCGGCGCCGCTCTCCGTCTTTTTGCCGGGGCCGCGGAGTCACCAGAGGTACCCCGCACCGTCAGGCCCGGTCAACCGGCGGATCTGTGCCTACTGGCCGAGCCCCTGGCTGCCACGAACGGTATCCCGGTGGTCGTCGCCACGATCGTCGCCGGTCGAGTCGTGCACCGGCTGGCCTAGGGGCTAAGCGCCCCGGGCCATACCTGGCAGGAGGCGGACGGCGGCCATCTGGGGTTGCTGGCGGGCGTGGAGCCAGGGCCGGCATTCGCTCACGGGCATGGCTGCCGCGATCAGGTAGCCCTGGACCGCGTCGCACCCCAAGGCATGGAGCTGATCCCACGTCTCCTGCTTCTCGACGCCCTCGGCGATGACGGTGAGGCCCATGGACCTAGCCAGGTTGATCGTGAGCCGCACTATCTCGCTGTCGCCGTAGTCGGCGTGCATGTTCATCACGAAGGACCGGTCGATCTTGACCGTCTGGACGGGCATCCTTCTGAGGCGGGACAACGAGGAGTAGCCAGTTCCGAAGTCGTCGATCGCGATGCACACGCCCAAGTCCGAAAGCTCGCTGAGGACCCGCTCCGATTCGTCTTGATCCTCCATCATGAGCGACTCGGTGACTTCCAGGGTGAGGCTCGACGGGGGGACCACGAGTTCGACGAGCATCCGGCGGAGGCGGTCTACCACGTCGGGCCCGAGCAAGCTACGAGCCGAGACGTTGACCGCCATGTTGAGCTCGTAGCCGTCCTGGCGCCACTTGTGGACCTCACGCAAGGCCGTTTCCAGGACCCACCAGGTCAGGGGCTCGATCAGGCCCGACTTCTCGGCCACGGGTATGAACTCATCTGGGGAAATGGACCCGTAGTCTCTGTGTCGCCAGCGCAGGAGCGCTTCCAGGCCTGAGATTTCCCTGGTTTCCATCTCAGCGACGGGCTGGTACCAAACTTCCAGCTCCTTGGCGTCCATGGCCCGACGCAGCTCGGTGGCGAGAAGGAGGCGGCGCTGGGTGTTCTGGTCGATCACTCGGTCGTAGGCCACCACGCCCCGCTTGGACCCCTTGGCCGAATACATGGCGACGTCGGCGCGCTGCAGCAACGTGGCCGGGTCCGAACCATGTTGGGGAGCCATCGCTACCCCGATGCTGGCGCCCTGCCCGAACTCGCGGCTGAGGCCCTCTATCGCAATGGGTCTGGACACGGAGTCGAGGATCGCCCGGGCCGCATCGAGCATCTCGTCCACTGAGTTTACGGCAGGCATCACGAATGCGAACTCGTCGCCGCCGAGGCGGGCAGCCAACCGATCGGAGCCGACCGCAGCCAGCACCCGCCCCGCCACTTCCTTGAGGATGGCGTCGCCCGTGTGGTGGCCGAGGGTATCGTTGATGTCCTTGAAACCGTCGAGGTCCATGAGCATGACTGCAACCATCTGGTCGTAACGCCGGTGCTCGAGCGCGTTGGAGACCCACTGCGCGAACAACGTCCTGTTGGCTAGTCCCGTCAGGCTGTCGTGCAGGGCCTGGTGCTCGCGAGCCGCCACTTCCAGGCGGAGCCGGTCGAGACGCTGGCTGCTCGTGAGGGCGGTGCTCAAGTTGGCCGCCAGCGCTTCGAACAGGCGCAAGTCGTCGGCGTCGAACGTCTCGGACTCGACGGAATGGTTGGCGACGATGACGACCCCGCAGCCGATGTCGCCCAGCTGGATAGGTACGGCCATGAGATCTCGAAAGTCGCTCGACTCGGGGAGCCTGGCGCTTCCGGTCGGGGCCAGCACGGGCGATCCGTCCGCGATGACGAGCCGCTCGAACGCGGTCAGGTCGCCGACTTCCTTCACCACCGGAAGGTCGTCCTGCAGCCGGGAGCGCACGCCGCTAACGCCGCCGGGCATGTCCACCGGCATGGCCAGCTCGGCGTAGTCGCACGAGAGCAGGGACCTGGTCTCACCCAAGGCGACCGCGATGATCTCCTCGGTATCGGAGAGGTTCGCCATCTTGAGCGTGAACCCGTACAGCAGCTGCAGGTGGGCGTACCGGCTGCGCACCGCGTTGGCGGCCCGGTACCAAAGGGCCAGGACCAGGCCCGGACCGGCCAGGAGGAACATGCCCCAGGTCTCTTGCAGAGCCACCGTGATGGTGATCATCCCGAACACGGCGTTTAGAGGGAAGATCAGCCCCACCTGCATCCCCACCGTGCGCAGGTAGTCCCTACCCGGGCGCCCCGACGACAGGGTGACGGCGCCGAGGACTCCGAGCACGGTGCACACCTCGAACACGAGAACGGTGAGGCATACAGCCAGCAAGCCCCGGAGGTGGACGGGCTGTGCCACTCCCAGGGTGGCGGAAAGGGCCAGTCTGGCCAGGGCGACGCCCACGACCTCGTTGGCGACATTGAACGCCACCCGCTCCCGCTTATCCCGTCGCAGCACGGAACTCAGGAAGGCGGCGGTCGACACCGCTATGAGAAGGTCCTGCGGGCTGGTGAATACCGCCCCCACGACCATGGGAATACCGAACAGGTCCAGTTGCAGAGAGTGGTTGTCGTTATGGAAGCGGACGGGGACGAACTCGGCCAGCACGATCGCCAAGCTGACCAGAGGCCACGGAACCGTGTGGCTGACGCCGAGGGAGTGGGTGTCCTGCACCACGACGACGCTCAGCCCGCCCGCCGCGGCGGCCAGCGCCAGGATGAAAATCCTGACGCGCCACTGAACCGGCTGTCGCCGACCTTTTTTGCGACCCCGTGTAATGAGAGTTGTCGACACTGGCCCCTCTACGGCTTCAATCGCGAAGTCTCGGCCAAACATCGGCGTATCGCCGGCCGACCTTGAGCACTTTTTCCGGTGATGTCCCCAGCCAGGATCACCGCGGCCGCCTTACCTCTCCTTGGGACGCACAAAACCCGGCCAGTTTAGGCGTCAACTCAGGCCAGATCGGCGATAGGCGCCCAATGCGGCGCCAACCGTGACATTGTTGCAGCGTTGTGGAAGAAGAACTGGAAACTAGGTGAAAACTACGACTATCCTTCGGGTGATCCGTCATTCGAGGCCACCCCTTGGACCGGACCGTTCGGCGAAATTGCCGAAAACTCGGAAAAGCGAGCAAACAAAGAGCCCGAGAGGGGGTGTCCTCAATTGCGAGCTGCCTGGAGATCGTGAGGTCTGTCACGTCGACAGACCCCACGCTTGCGAGGCGATCCGGTCCTGAGCTTGCAGGCGACTGAACCGGAAATCGCTCCTAGCTACACCTAACGGCCCGGCCGGCGAGACTCTTTAGCTGTTTTCTCGCCGGTCGGGCCCTTTTTCTCAAAAGGCCTGCGCGCTTGCGTCAATCGTCCCCTCTCGGCAATCGCTTCTGGCGGCTATGGGCCGCCATAGGAGTCTCGTCCCTCGGCGACGGGATGGTCCTCGTCGGCTTCCCCCTGCTGGCGCTTGGATACACCCACAACCCGGCGCTGGTAGCTGGCGTCGCCGTCGCCGGCAAGCTCCTCGGCCCGGTGGTGGCTTTGCCGGCCGGCGCCTTGGCCGACCGCCTCAACCGCAAGTGGCTGCTGGTCACCATCGAGCTGCTTCAGTTCGCCCTGCTCGGCGGATACGCCTGCTGCCTGCTCGCCGGCCTGGACAGCCTGGCCGCCATCTACGCAGTGGCGTTCGTGCTCGGCGCCCTGACCGTCGCATTCGATTGCGCTTCCGCGGCCGCGGTTCCCAGCCTGGTGACGACCCACCTGCTCGTGAAAGCCAATTCACGACTGGATTCGGTCGATCTGGCCGGCGAAGAGATGGTCGGAAGGGCGATCGGGGGCATCGCGTTTGCTTTCGCCCGGGTTGTACCGTTTCTCGCCGACGCCCTGAGCTTCCTCGCTTCCGCCGCCATACTTCCCAGCGCCATTCCGGACAACACGCCTGACCGGACCGCCACCACGCTCCTGACCGATTTGCGGGAAGGCGCCCGCTGGTTCCTGCGCAACCCCCTCCTGCGCGTCCTGGGTGGGGTAATCGCCCAGCTCGCCTTCTGCCAGTCAGTGGTGCTCGCCCTGCTGGTGCTGTACGCCACCCAGGACCTGCACATGAGCAAGGCCGGCTACGGCTTACTCCTGGGCGTCAGCGCCATAGGCAACATCGTCGGGGCCCTGGCCTCCAACCGACTCCACTCCGTCTTCGGGAGCGGCTGGTGCATCGTCCTGGCCGGCGTCCTGGCCGCCGTGAGCTATCCGGTCCTGGCCGTCACCAACTCGCCGGTGGCGGCTTGCGCCGCACTCGCCCTCGAGGCCCTGGCCATCGCGGCCGGCAACGTCGCCGCCGTGGCACTGCGGCAGTCGATCGTCCCGCCCGAGCTTCAAGGCCGCGTCGGCAGCGCCACCATGACCCTGATCCTCCTGGCCTTCCCCCTCGGTGCACTGGCCGGTGGCCTGGTGGCGTACGCCATCGGGATTCGCCCGACCCTTCTCGCCGCCGGGTGCGTTCAGCTGGCCGTCATGGTCATCGCGGCGCCGCGACTGCTGTCGCGAATCCGAACGCTGGGACACCCCGTCGCCGGCCGGCCAGAAGAGCAGCCGGTGCGAGAACCGGAGCAGGTGATCGTGTTGGCGGACATAGACGGTCTACCAGCCGGCCATGTCGCCGACCAAGACGAAAGGCTCCCTGCCGGCGACGACGGCTTCCGGTAGCGACGAGTCGAGCCGTCTCGGCCGACCCCCAGGGGAACGATCCGTGTACCGTCTCGGCAATGGCTTACCCCCGGCAGGAGATCCAGGACGCTTTCGACAAATACCGGGAGGCGGCGAGCATCGCTGGTCGCACCGGCGACTGGGATGTCTTCGTCAACTGCTTCACCGAGGACGTCCGCTACATCGAGCACCACTACGGCGAGTTCAACGGCCGGCAGGCGCTTCGCGATTGGATCGTCCCGACCATGCAGAAATGGCCTTTCAACCAGATGCAGCTGTACCCGTGGGACTGGTACACCATCGACGCCGAGCAGGGCTGGATCGTGGGCCAGATCGCCAACATCATGGTCGACCCCGGCGACGGCCAGGTATACCAGGCCGCCAACTGGACCCGCTTGGTGTACGGCGGCAACGGGCTGTTCTCAGAAGAGGAAGACGTCTACAACCCCGCCGACTTCGCGCCGATGGTCAAGGCCTGGATGGAAGTCTGGGCCAAGCACCACCCCAAAGACTGAGGTCGGTCCTCAGCTCCGGGGTTGCTCGAACTTGTAGCCCAGACCCCGAACGGTCGTGATGCGAGCCGGACGGGACGGATCCTGCTCGACCTTGGCCCGCAAACGCTTTATATGGACATCGAGGGTCTTGGTGTCACCGACGTAGTTGGAACCCCAGATCCGATCTATGAGCGTCTCGCGTGTAAGAACGCGTCCGGCGTTGCCCATCAGCAGCTCGAGCAGCTCGAACTCCTTGAGCGGCAGCGACACCAGCTCGCCCCGCAAGCGCACCTCGTGGCGTTCGGGGTCGAGGCACAAACCGTCGACCTCGATGGTCTCGCCTATGTCATCGGGTTCGTCACCGCCGGGCGCCCGTCGCATGACGGCTCGCATCCGCGCCACCAGCTCCCGCAGGCGGAACGGCTTGGTCACGTAGTCGTCCGCGCCCACTTCGAGGCCGACCACGGTGTCGATCTCGCTGCTCTTGGCCGTGACCATGATGATCGGCACCCGACTGCGGGCGCGGATCTCACGGCACACGTCGATCCCCGTCTTCTTGGGCAGCCACAAGTCGAGCAGGATGAGATCGGGCCGGACCTTGTCGAACAGCTGCAGCCCCTCTATACCGTCGCGACCGACCGTGACGAGGAAGCCCTCACGCTTCAAGCCCACCACGAGAGCCTCCACGAAGGACTCCTCGTCTTCGATGACCAGCACGGACAGGGCGTCAGGCAACGGATTGATCTCCACCTGTAGTCGTCTCGTGGCCGTCGCGAAGGGCCAGGGCCGGGAGGGCCAGAACGAAGGTCGACCCCTCGCCTTCCTTGGACTGCACCGTCACCGATCCGCCGTGGTTGGCGGCTACATGCCGCACGATCGACAGCCCGAGCCCGGTGCCACCGGTCGCGCGGGATCGGGCTCGGTCGACCCGATAGAACCTTTCGAATATGCGCTCAAGGTCACGCGAGGGTATGCCCACTCCGTGGTCGGTGACGGACACCTCGACGAGTCCCCCGGGGACCTCGTCGGCGGCGACGAAGACCACCGCGCCGGGTTCGGAGTACTTTATGGCGTTGTCGATCAGGTTGGCAGCCGCCGAGATGAGATCACGGCGATCGCCAGGGACAGCCAATCCCTGAGGAATGTCGCCGACCTTCAACGACACTTCGAGGCTGTCGGCGACGGCCAGCAGCGACTCGATGGCCTCGCCGATGATGTCCATCAACGGGACCAGGACCTTCTGCGGCGTCTCGTTGACCTCAATGCGCGACAGATCCAGGAGGTCGTCGATGATGCGGACCAAGCGATCGGCCTCGGTGCCCATCCGCTGGGCCAGTCGTGAGATGACCTCCGGGTCGTCCTCACCATCGATCGTCTCTGCGAGCAGAGTCAGGGCGCCCGTCGGGGTCTTCAGCTCGTGGCTCACATTGGCGACGAAGTCTCGCCGGATCGATTCCAGCCGCAGCCGCTCCGTGATGTCCTCGACGACGGCGACGGCCCCTTCCACGCCGTCGGCGCCGACTATCGGGAAGGCCCGGATGGACAGGCTGCGCCGGGCGGGCGACAGCAGGTCGAGCTGGCGCTCCGGCGTCCCGCCGGCGCGGGCTTCTCGGGTCAGCTCGGCCACCGCTTGGACGGCCAGGGCGTCGGTCGGCCCTGACGTCAGGTACCGGCCCGCGGCCGCGTTTCGGAACGCCACCTCCCCGTCCTGATCGCAGATCACGATTCCCTCTCCAATGAGGTCGAGGGCGGCCCGGAGCCTGATGGACAGCTCTTCGAACGGTGAGGGCGGGGCTTCCACGATGGCCTCCAGCGAAGCATCAGGCCGGCGCGCCGAATTGCGGCCCCACATCAGTGGAGTCCTCGGCCGACTCTGTAGAGGAGCGCTGCGGGAGAACGGGTTGTCATGTTCAGCCGTGAGGCTAAACGCTCCTGCGGGACGTGGAGGTGCTTCTGAGTGGCTCCCGTCCCGGACTCAAGGCTTTCTTCGGTCGGTGTTCAGCTCTTGTTCACCTTGAAGATGCTTGTGCGTAACCCGACCTCCTTAGAGTGATCGGCATTCCGCTGACAGGTGTGGCGCGGCCAGAACGAATCCACGCGGATCGTCCCCGGACTCGGGGCAGTGGCCGGCAGGTCCCCAAAGACAAGGAAGGCAAACCTTGAAACGTCTGATCCCCCTCGTCCTCGCAGCAGGCTTGGCCCTGGCGGCCTGTGGCAGCTCGTCCAAGAGCTCCACATCTACTACGACGCTCGCTCCATCCAGCAACAGCGGTAGCCCCAACCTCAATATCGGCAACCCGGCCAGCGCCGTGACCCTCAGCGAGGCGGGCTCGAGCCTCCTCTATCCATTCCTGCAGCAGCTGGTGGCCCCGCTGCAAGCGAAGTACTCCAACATCACCCTCTCTCCGGCTGCTGGCGGGTCCGGCAAGGGCATCAGCGACGCCATCGCCGGCACCGTCGAGATGGGCGGCTCCGACGCCTACCTCAGCAACAGCGATATAGCCGCCAACCCGGGGTTGGTCAACATCCCGATCGTCATCTCGTCCCAAGCCGTCAACTACAACCTGCCGGGCATTTCGAACCTGAAGCTGAGCGGGAACGTCCTGGCTGAGATCTACCAGGGCAAGATCACCAAATGGAATGACCCCGCCATCGTGGCCCTCAACCCCGGCGTGACCCTTCCAGGGTCGGGGATAGTGCCGGTCCGCCGGGTGGATGGATCCGGTGACACTTTCATCTTCACCAGCTTCTTGTCCGCCACGAACACCGCCTGGCAGAGCGGCCCGGCTTTCGGAACCACCGTCTCGTGGCCCTCGGTCTCCGCCGAGCTGACCGCAAGCGGCAACCCCGGAATGGTGCAGACCTGCCACAGCACCCCCGGGTGCATCGCGTACGTCGGGATAAGCGCCGAGAACTCGGCCCTGCAGGCGGGACTGGGCCAAGCGGAGCTGCAAAATGCGGCCGGCAACTTCGTCCAGTCGAGCGCGACCACGGTCAACTCGGCAGTCACGGCTGGGGCCACCAACATCCCCGCCGACCTGGCCGCTCCGCTGATCGACGAGCCGGGCGCCCAGTCGTATCCGATCGTGAACTTCGAGTACATCGTGGTCAAGGACACCCAGTCGAGCGCGGCCGTGGCGCAGGCCATCCGGACCTTCCTGGCCTTCGCTTCGGATACCAGCGGCGGCAGCGCCCCGAGCTATCTGGCCAAGGACCAGTTCGAACCCCTGCCAGCCTCGGTGATCCCGCAAGTGCAGGCCGCCATCGCCAAGATCACGGGCTGACTCCCTCCAGCTGAAGCTGCACTCGTGACCGCAATCCTGGATCGTCGCCCGAAGCCGACCGGCGCCCCCCACCGGTCGGCTCGGGCCAGACGACTGTCTGAGCTGACCAGGCGGGACCGGGCCCTTCGGGGTGTTCTCTTGGTCGCCGCGCTGGTACCCACCCTGGCGCTGATCTTCCTGGCCTACCAGATGATCAAGTCCGCCTACCCGGCGATCGTCTTCAACGGCTGGCACTTCTTCTCCACCAAGAAGTTCGACCTCGGCAACCAGTACGCCTCCGGATTCCAAGTCCGCCACGGTTACAAGGCGCCCCCGGGAGCCCAGTACGGGATCCTCACGCTTCTCTTCGGAACGGTCGTCTCGTCGCTCATCGCCTTGGTGTTGGCGATACCAGTTTCGGTCGCGGGAGCCATCCTGCTGGTGGAGAAGCTCCCGGCCCGACTGCAAGGCCCGCTCGGCGTCTTCCTCGAGCTTCTGGCCGGCATCCCCAGCGTCATCTTCGGCCTTTGGGGCGTATACACCCTCGGCCCCCTGATGTCGCGCACCGTCTTCAAATGGCTCGCGGCCCTCCACATCCCCTGGTTGAGGGGCCCCACCGGAAGTGGGCAGGGGCTGTTGTCCGCCTCAGTGGTGCTGGCGGTCATGATCATCCCGATCATCGCTTCCATCACGCGGGAGCTCGTGCGCGCCGTGCCGGTCGTATCCAAGGAGGGCGCGGTCGCCCTCGGGCTCACTTCGTCAGAGACCGTCCGCTTCGTCACCATCCCCTACGTGCGCACCGGGATCATCGCCGCATCCATCCTCGGCTGGGCCCGGGCCCTCGGCGAGACCATCGCCGTGCTTATCATCAGCGGCAACGCCCTGGGCGCATACCCCCACAGCATCTTCGACGCCTTCTCGACCATGGCATCCACCATCGCCGCCCTACTGGACAGCGCCCTCACCGACTCCACCCACATGGCCGTGGACTCGCTGGCTGAAGTGGGCCTGGTCCTCCTGGCCGTAACCATGATCACCAACTTCGGCGGCCGGCTCCTGACCAGACGCTTCTCCGATGCCGGGTTGCCGGTCGGTAGGGGCGTGTAGGGATGACTCAGCCGCTGTCCCGGCGCCGCTCATTCAGCGACCGCCTCTTCTGGGCCGGCTGCGGGCTGGCCTTCCTCCTGATAGCTGCGCCGGCCGTGTCGGTCCTGATCAGCGTTTTCCACCAGGCCCTCCCGGCCATCGGATGGTCGACGTTCACCCAACGCACCGTCGGCAGCGGCATCGGCTTGCAGAACGCCATACTCGGCAGCCTTCTCCTTCTGGCCGGCGTGGCCGTGGTGGCGGGGACGGTCGGCATCGGCGCCGGCGTCTACCTGGCCGAGTTCGCCACCGGGCGTTCCGAGAAGGTGCTCCGCTTCTTTTCCGAAGTTCTGGCCGGTATGCCCTCCATCGTGATCGGCTACATCGGCTACGTGACCCTGGTCATCGAGTTCCACTGGGGCTACTCGCTGCTCGCCGCCGTCATCGCCTTGTCGGTGTTGGTCATGCCCTACATCGTCAAGACCACCGAAGTCGCTCTCCGCCAGCTCCCGACCGCCCTCAGGGAGGGCGCCGCCGGCCTGGGCATGCCTCGCTCGTCCACTTTGGGACGGGTCCTGATGCCAGCAGCCACGCCGGGGATCATGAGCGGGCTGATAGTGGCCCTGGCCATTTCCACCGGAGAGCTGGCCCCCCTGCTCTTCACGGCCGGCTTCACCGACAGCAACCCTTCCCTCCAGCTTTTTCACCACCCTGTCCCCTACCTCACGAACGTCATCTTCACCGACCTCTCGCTGCCCGGAGCCCGGGCCCACGCCACGGCCGCGGCGGCGGGACTGCTCAGCCTCATCATCCTCATAGTCCTGATCGCCCTCGGGCGTCTCGTCGCCGGGCGAGCCCGTCGCAACACCGCTCGGATGTCGCTGTGATGACTTCGGCGGCGCCCTCTCAGCAAACGCCGTCCGGTCCCCGATCACGGATCACTCGGATCCCGATAAAAAGTGAGAAGATCAGTGCCTGGAGTCAATTCCCGAACCATGACTGACGCGCCGGTACCGAGGACGACGATCGCTGCGCCTGAAACCGCCGCGGGCTCGGGAGCGCTGAAGGTCGTCCCTACCGTGTTCGAGGTAGAGAAGCTCAACTTCTATTACGGCGCCGCGCCGGCCCTCCGCGACGTCTCCCTGACCATCGGGCGCCGGGAGATCACGGCCCTGATCGGGCCGTCCGGATGCGGGAAGACGACTTTCTTGCGCTGCCTCAACCGGCTCAACGACCTGATCCCAGGCACGCGGGTCGAGGGTCGCCTCGACTTCGACGGCCAGCCTCTGTACGGTCCCACGGTCCGAGCCATCGAGGTTCGCCGCCGGATCGGCATGGTCTTCCAGAAGCCAAACCCGTTCCCGAAGTCCATTTACGACAACGTCGCCATCGCCCCGAAAGTCAACGGCATCAAGGCCAACATGGACGACCTGGTGGAGGAAAGCCTCACCCGGGCCGCCCTGTGGGATGAGGTCAAGGGCAAGCTACGCGAAAGCGCGTTCAGCCTTTCAGGCGGTCAGCAGCAACGGCTGTGCATAGCCCGCGCCATCGCCATCCGCCCCGAAGTGATCTTGATGGACGAGCCCTGCTCGGCGCTGGATCCGTTGGCGACCATCAGGATCGAGGAGCTCATGACGGAGCTCAAAAACGAGTACACCATCGTGGTGGTCACCCACAACATGCAGCAAGCAGCCCGGGTATCGGATCGCACCGCCTTCTTCACAGTCGATTCCGCGGACGGCGTCCGAACTGGCGTGCTGGTCGAGACCGGCACCACCGATCAGATCTTTACGTCGCCGTCCGACCCGCGCACCGACGACTACATCACGGGCCGATTCGGCTGAGAGCTGCGTCGTGGCGAGCTCTGAGAGCTCGCCTCTACGGCTCGTCGATGTGCCTGGCTTGAGACGTAGGCACCCCGCTGATCGCGAACAGAGCCCTGGCTGCGATCTCCAGGGAGTGATCGGTCAACCGTTCGTAGACCCGAGCGGCCATGCCGAGATCGACGGCAGCCTCGACCGGGACCCCTTGCAAGCGGACCAGCGCGGCGAAGAAGTCACGCTGGGTCTGGCGGCACTTGCGGGCCGAGGCCACGACCGCGTGGGACTGCCCCTCGTCCAGGGTGGTCCACGCCCCGTTGGCCTGCGACAGTAGACCGGCCGTCCCGGCGCCGATTTCCGCAACCATGCCCCTCATCTCCGACGAGAGTACGTCGCGCGCGAACCCGACCCTGGTCCCCAAAGTCAGGCACAGACCCATGCACAAGTCCCCGGTCTGGGCGATGTCGCGCGAAGCCAGGATGATCCGCAAGTCCCGCGCCACCGGCGCTTGCAGGGCGAGGAGGGCCAGGACCTCGGCGTCGACGTCGCTGACCCGCGCCGACGTCTCCGACGCCCGGGCTGAGATCTTGTCCCCCACCGCGTGGTCCTGCTCTAACAGCGCCCTGGTCGCGTCCTTGGTCGCGTGGCTGGCGTCTTCCAAGATGGAGATGGTCTTGGCCCTCAGCTCGGCGATGCGGTCGTGATACGGACGACGAAGCTCCCTCACTTCGACTTCGACGTCATGGGACTCTCGCCCCGGGGGATCCACGACCACCGGCCCCAGCTTAGTTAGGCCTCCCTCGTTGCCTGCGGGACCGCGCCGGCCCACACCGTTTGAAATGGCCGGGCGGTGACGGGTGTTAGCTATCAGCATGACGATCAAGCTGCAGAAGCCCTTGTACACCGCCGAAGCCAACGTCAAAGGTGGCCGGGACGGGCACGGGTCCTCGTCCGACGGCGTCTTGGACCTGGACATACGGCCGCCGACAGAGCTCGGCGGTCCCGGGGGCGCCACCAATCCGGAGCAGCTGTTCGCCCTCGGGTACGCAGCGTGCTTCCAAAGCGCCATGGGCGTGGTCGGACGTCGCCAGCGGATCGATACCAGTGACTCGACGGTCACGGCTCGAGTGACGCTCGGTACCATCGAGGGCGGAGGCTTCGGGCTGGCGGTCGAGCTCGATGTCGCCATCCCCGGGGTGGACCGCGAAGCGGCGGAGAAGGTGGTGGAAGCCGCCCACCAGGTGTGCCCTTACAGCAACGCCACGCGGAACAACATCGAAGTGACCGTCCGGGCCCTTACGATCGAGTAGCACTAGGCGGGACCCACCCGAGCATCCGCCGAATGGAGGACCGAGGCTTGACCACCAGTGAGACGGCCACGACGCCGAAGGTCTCCCAGCCGGCGGAAGTGATCCAGACCCACGGCCTGACGAAGGTATATCCCGGCACCGATTTCAAGGCGGTGGACGCTCTCGACCTGGTCGTCTACACGGGCGAAATCTTCGGCCTGCTGGGGCCGAACGGCGCGGGGAAGACGACCACCGCAGGCATGCTGACCACGCGCGTGATACCGACGTCGGGGTCCGCGTTGGTGGGTGGGATCGACGTGGTCGCCCACCCCGCTCTAGCCAAACAGCTCCTCGGCGTGGTCTCTCAGCAAAACACCCTCGACCGCCAGCTCACGTGCTGGGAGAACCTGTACTTCCACGGACGGCTCTTCGGGATGTCGGCCCGCGACAGCCGCGAAGCCGCGGACGACCTCCTCGAGCGGTTCCACCTGACCAAGTGGGCCAAGGCGTCGGTCTACGCCCTATCGGGTGGCATGGCGCAGCGGCTCATGGTGGCCCGGTCGATCGCCCACCGTCCGGCTGTGCTCTTTATGGATGAGCCCACCGCCGGCCTGGATCCCCAGAGCCGCCTGGCGCTATGGGAGATCCTCGGTGAGCTCAACCGCGACGGCCAGACGATCATGCTCACCACGCACTACATGGAAGAAGCCGACCAGCTGTGCGATCGGGTCGCCATAATGGACCGGGGCCGCATCCTCGCCCTGGACACACCGGCGGGGCTCAAGGCCACCGTAGGGGCCGACACCATCGTCACGGTACGAATTACGGGAGACGCGGCCGGGCTGGCCGAGCGGCTCGAGCAGGACGTGGCCGGCGCCACTCGGGCGCGCGCCATCGACGGTGGGGCCGAGCTGCACGTCAAGGAAGCGATCGGACTGCTGCCGCGAGTGATCGCGGCGGTCGAGCAAGGCCACTACCAGCTCGCCGACCTGTCGATCGCGGCGCCGACCCTGGAGACGGTCTTCATCAACCTCACCGGGAAGGAACTCCGAGACTGATGGCCTCCACTACCGACGTGACGGCTGCGCAGCCCCGCCCGATCAGCTCGGACCGGCTGCGCTCCGCCGCGGCCGCCAGCCGCACGGCCTTCTACGCCCTGCTGCTCCGCGATCTCGTCGTGCTGCGCAAGCACGTCATCGAGTTCGTGATGCGGACTCTCATCCAGCCCTTCCTACTCGTATTCGTCTTTCTGTTCGTGTTCCCCGATATCGGCCAATCGGTCGGAGGATCCGGCCACGGCGCGACTTCATTCGCGACCGTCCTCATCCCGGGCGTGGTCGGGATAACGGTGATGTTCCAGGGGGTCCAATCCGTGGCCCTCCAGCTCTCGCAGGAGTTCGGCTTCACCCGGGAGATCGAGGATCGCGTCCAAGCTCCCTGCCCCGTGTGGCTGGTGGCGGTCTCCAAGGTCATCGCCGGCGTCATCCAGGGGCTGATCGCCGCAGCCATCGTCTTCCCCATCGCAGCGGTCGTCCACGCCAGCGGGGTACACGCTCATTTCGACATCAACTGGTGGGTGGTGGTCACCCTCTTGCCTCTCACGTGCGTCGCCTTCAGCGCCATGGGGTTGGTGCTCGGATGCGTGTTCGAGCCGCGCAACATCGGGCTCATGTTTGGGTTCATCGTCCTCCCGATCACTTTCCTCGGCGGCACCTACTACCAGTGGACCCGCCTGTCGGCCGTGCAGGTCGGCGGCTTCCGATGGCTGCAGACCGTCGTTTGCATCAACCCCCTGATTTACGTCAACGAGGGGCTCAGGGCCGCGTTTACGAACGTTCCCCACATGCACCTCTACGTCGTATACCCGGTGCTCATCGGCTTCTGCACGCTTTTCCTGTCAATCGGCATCCGAGCCTTCCGGAAGCGGGTGCTCAGCTGACGGGCTGAAGGCCACGGGATGAGCGCCGGATGGCTCGTTTTTGGGCACCGAAACTCAGTCCTTGTCCACCGAGAGCTGTTCCACCTCGTCCGCGGGCGCGGGCGTGGTCTCGGTGGCCGAGCTGGCCAATGGAGTTCCCGGCGTGGCGGTGACATCGGTGCACGCCCGGTCCTGGTTCCATGCCGCGATCGCAGCGGTCGCGGCTGCGCCCGACAAGGGTTGCGGCAGGTCGTCGACTATGACCGCTGGACGCCAGTCGACGCTGTCGATGTGGCGTCCGGTGGCGGTGATCACCAGGCTCCCGCTGGCGTTCTCCGGGGGCGAGTTGTCGTAGAAGGCGAAGTTGCCGAGTCCGTAGTCGACGTAGGCAGTGCCGAGGTAGCCGCCGCCGAGGAGAACGTGGGCGTGGGTGCCCACGATGATGTCGGCTCCGGCCTTGACCAGGAGCTGCGCCAGTGGTTCTTGCAGCGGGTTCGGGCAGTCCTGCAGCTCGGTACCCCAGTGGAGGTAGACGATGACGGTGTCGGCCGTCTTCCGGACCGCTTGCACCTCTGATATCAGGGCGTCCACGTCGTACGCCGAGGCCAGTCCAGGTTGCGTGCCCGTGGCCGTCCACGCCGTCTGCAGGTCGGAGTCGATCACCTGGGTGGCGGCGATGATGGCGATCCTTTCCCCGTTGATCGTGGTTTCGTATGGCGCAAACGCCTGGGTCACGTCCTGCCCGATCCCGAGTATCGGGTAACCGGATTGCTGCTTGGCCGCCAGGGCCATTTGCAAGCCGGCCGGGCCACAGTCTTCACCGTGGTTGTTGGCTTCTGTGACGAGGGTGACCCCGGCGTGTTGGAAGGCGACGATTGCGGTCGATGGGGCGTAGAACACGAATTGCTTCGACTGCGTGTCGGGGCACGTTCCGTTCGTAAGCGCCGACTCGAAGTTGGCCATAGACAGGTTGGCTCCGGCGAAGAGCTCAGGAACGGTCTGGCCGAGGGCGGTCGCGGGGTCGTCGGCTAGCCGGTCACCAAGGTTGGTGCCGACGGGAAAGTGGACGTCCCCACCAAAGACAAACGTGACCGGTTCGTGATCGCCCTCCCAGTCTGAGTCCAGGTTGCCGCTGGCGACGTGGGTCTGGGCCGCTTGCGGGTGGGAGGTGGGCGGCTTCGGAGGAGGGGCCGCGGGGCGCGAGGGGCCGCCCCGCCCGGCCAGGAGATATGCGATCAGCGCCATCAGCACCAGCAGGTTTAGGGCCCAAATGATCCGGTTGCGCCGGACCCTCCGGGAAGTCATCGCAGGCGCAACGGCCCATGCCCGCCGCGGCCCAGACCCGACGTCCGGCGAGACGTCGGCGGGCTCTGCACCCGGCGGGTTCCATCCGCCTCGAGTCCGCAGCTCTACGCTTATGGCCAGGAGCTTATGTGCACCAAGAGACACCGCTCCACATCTCCAAAGGTCGAAGGCCGCCTACCATGCGGCGGCCGAAAGCCACTCCGGGTGGTATATTTCGATAGAATTGACGCTGGCAGCCGGGCCGCAGGACTGAGGGGGGCACGACATGACTGCAACAGAACCAGAGGAAGACCGTCCGCAAACCGAGACCGCGGATCCTTGGGCATGGTCGGGCAGCCGGGACTCGACCGACCCGCCACCCCAAGGGACCGGAGCTCAAGGGCAGCCCCCCACCGCTCTCTCCGGCGCGACCGCGCCAGTGCAAGCCGCCACCACCGCTTCCAAACCAGCCGTCCGGGTGACCAAGAAGGCCAAGTCGAGCGCGGGGTGGCCGGTGGCTTTCTTGCTCTGCGCGGCGGGCATGATCGCCGGCTCGCGCGGGACGTGGGCCACGGTTGACGGCACCACCATCGCAGGGATCGCCCACGCCGGCGCGGGCGAGGTCTCGCTAGTTGGGGGAGTCGTCCTCGTCGCCGTCACCGTCGCTCTCATCCTCCTCGGAGGCGGCGTCGGCCCAGCGACCCGGCGCCTGCTAGGCCAGCTGGCCGCTGCAGCAGCCGGCGCCGGGCTCGGCATCGCGATCTACGTAACCGATCACATCGGTTCGGACTTCGGCGGGCACGCCGGCATGGGGTGGGGATTGATCCTGGTCCTCGTCAGCTCCGTCGCCGCGCTCATCGTCTCGATTGCCGTCACCGTCACGTCCGGCGACTGATCCCCTACACGCAGGGTTGGTTCTTACGCGGCCAGACGGTCCATTCGATCAGCGACCAGCCCCGAAGCGAAGACGCTCTACCGGACCATGCCATACGGAGGCAGCCGGAGATGGAACCTCCTTGGCAGGGTCGCCGCAACCGTTCCGTTGGCGCTGACGGTGGCGACTGACGGCACGTTGCTCCCGGCCGGCGACGACCCGCTAGGGCACCACGGGTTGGCCGGGACGCCCTGACACGGGTTCGGCATGGTCGGAAGCCCGAGCGGCGTCGGGTGCAAAACTACCTTTCCGGTCGGATGCGGGTAGTGGGCGTCAGGTGGGCACGCCGCAAAACCGGTGTCGCAGAGCACCTGGGGGAACAGCTCACCACCCAGGTTGCCCGACGTCGTTATGGGCCCGCACATGCTCTGCTTCTTCTCGAGGTTGCGGGGGGCGCTGCCGTCGGGGGCGCTGTTGCCGCTGAAGCAGTTCTGCGGCTCACCGCCGAACAGCGTTATCTGGCCGTAATCGGAATTCGACGGGTTGCCGAAGAAGCCGTTGTGGCTGAACGTGTTGTTGACCAGCGCGTCCCCCTCGGGGTCGAGGACGCAGCCGAAGCCCGGAAACTTGTGGCCACCCACACCCCCGCAAGTCTGGCCCAGGCTCGGCTTTCCCTGCTGGGCGTAGGGGACGAACAGGACGCCCCACGCTCCGTTGTTGGCGACGGTGTTGTCCATGACCGTGTCGTGGCGCCCTCCCGATACGGTCATCCCTGTACCCACCGGCCCTGCGGCCGCCCCACCGGCCGCAGGGGTGTTCGGATTGTTGTTGTCGTGGATGTAGTTGTCGATGACGACCCAGCACGACGTGGTGCCGGTGATCGGGCTGGTCCCGCCGTTCGGACACTCTCCGTTCTGGGGAGCGGGAGGGTCGCCGATGACCTGAGTGTTGGTGTCGAGGCCGTCCTGGTTGTGGTCGAACTGCGAGTTCTCGATCACGATCGTCCCACCCGAGTTGGTACCGGAGTATCCGAGCGCGTTGTACTCCATCCACATGTGGTCGAGGGTCGCGTCGCACTGCTGCTGGCAGGCGCCGACATAGGTACCAGAGTCGTTCATGTTGCTGGCATACAGCTGGTCCCAGCCCGCAGGACCAGCGGAGTTGCTGGCGAAGATGCCGTACTCGGCCGCGGTGGTCTCGTTGCTGTAGAACGTCGAAGTCGCCGTGAGATAGCTACCCCAATAGCCCGAGAGCCCGATCTTGCCCGACCCGTCCCCACCGTTCCACCAGATCTGGTTCCCGGAGTCCCCGGTGCCGGCGAGGAAGTTGCAGACCGTGAGGTTCTCGACGCTGACGTCGTTGGCCTTCCAGACCAGGATCCCGTTGCGGCCCACAGGAATCCCGTCGGAGCCGAGCGCCCCGTAGTTCTGCGCTGAAGGTTTGGCGCTGCAGGGCGTCGAACCCGGATTGGTGCCGTCGACGACGACGGAATTGCGGTCCATCCCCCGCAACGTGATGCCGGACTTGTTGATGTAGACCCCGCCCATCTTGCCGTTGGCGGGATTGGTCGGCCAGCCGCTCTCGTCTGCGGTTTCGTGATAGTCGCCAGGGCCGACGAGGATCCAGTCGCCGGGCTTCGCCGCGTCGACTGCGCTCTGGATGGTCTGGTACGGCCCGGCGATCCCGTTATAGGAGCCGACGAGCAGCACGCTCGGAGTGGGCGGCGGAGCCCAAGCCGACACCGCCGCTCCCACCAGGGCCGCCACCCCCAATACTGAAATCCGCTTCGCGATCGTCCGGCGGCCAACCAACATTCGAGTCCCCCTTGATCGAACTCTCTCCGAACTGCACGTTACGCACGCGGCCGGCGGAGCGCCAGGGCCCATCCCGCAGTATCTTTACCTGCCTTGTTACGGCTTGCGGCCGACGACGACTACTACGCCTCGAACAGGGCGTCCAACTCACCGGCCGGCTGGGGCCGGCACAGGAAGAACCCTTGGGCGATGTGACAACCGAGATCTCGGAGGATTCTGGCCTGTTCGGCGTTCTCCACGCCCTCAGCCACCGTCGTTACCTCGAGGGCTCGGGCCAGTTCGATGATCGACCGCACGAGCGCGGCCGGCCGCGGGCCCTCGAGTAGCGGAGCCACAAAGCTCTGATCGATCTTGAGGACGTCGACGGGGTAGCGGCGCAGGTACGCCAGCGACGAGTAGCCGGTGCCGAAATCGTCGATGGCGACTCCGACCCCTAGGGCTCGAAGCTCGGCCAGCTTGCGACCGGCGAGGTCGCTGTCGCTCATCAGGAGGCTCTCGGTGATCTCGACATGCAGCGCTCCCCCGTCCAGGCCGGCACGGCTGAGGGTTCTACTCACGCACGTCAACAGCTCTGGGTCCTGAAGCTGGCGTGGCGACAGGTTGACCGACACCGACGGGGCGGCCCGGCCGTAGCGCGAACGCCACCGGGCCGCTTGAGTGCAGGCCTCTTCCAGGATCCATCGGCCCAGAGGAACGATCAGCCCGGTCTCCTCCGCCGCCGAGATGAAGTCGGCGGGCGGCAGCAGTCCCCTACGAGGGTGGCGCCACCGGACGAGCGCCTCCGCCCCCACCATCCGACCGGTTCTCAAGTCCTGGAATGGTTGATACTGGAGTTCGAACTGACCCAACTCGACGGCTCGGCGGAGTTGGGTCTCCAAACGCAGGCGCTTGGCCACCCGCTGCTGCATGGCCGCTTTGAACACGACCATCTGGTTCTTCCCCAAGGTCTTGGCCCGGTACATCGCCACGTCGGCGTCTCGCAGCAACTCCTGAGTGCTCTGGTACTTGCCGGCGTGCACCACACCGATGCTGGCCGTGACCACCACCTGGGCTCGACCCAGCGTCACCGGCCCGCCCAGGGTCCTCAGAATCCTCTCTCCCACAGCCAACGCCTCGGCCCGGGTCGATGTCTCGAGCAAGACGGCGAACTCGTCGCCTCCGAGGCGCGCCGCGACGTCAGCCGAACGCAAGCAGGTCGACAGTCTTTGAGATACGGCTGTCAAGAGCTCGTCGCCCGTTCCGTGGCCGAAGCTGTCATTGACCGCCTTGAATCCGTCTAGATCCATGAGCATCACGCTCACCTGCTGGGCCGAAGCCGAGCGGCGAGCCAGCGCCTCGTCGATACGAGCGGTAAGAAACGTGCGGTTCGCCAACCCGGTCAATGGGTCGTTGTGGGCCAGGTGACGGAGCCGCGTCTCCATTTCCTTTCGGCTGGTGATATCGGTGATCACTCCCAGAAATCCTGTGATTTCGCCCCCGACGCCACAGACGGGAGCCGACACGACCGACATTTGACGCGGGTGTCCGTCGCCACCCGACCGGAGTTCCTCAAACTCGATCAGAGGCTCCCCGGCGAGCAGTCGGTCGGTCACCCCACGGACCGTCGGAAGTTGCTCGGGAGACACGTGCGGCGCAATTCGGCCCAAGGCATCCTCTCGTGAGTAGCCGAACATTCGCTCGGCTGCAGGATTCCACAGCCGGGTTCGCAACTCGCGGTCGAGGAGTATCAGCGCGGCCGGAGTCGCGGTGACGGCCGCCTCCAGCCACGCCGTCGCCTCTACGACTTCGGCCTTGGCCCGTTCGAGTTGAGCGTTGATCTGTTGAACGGCGTGCAACGCGGCCCGTGCTTCATCGGTCCGGTCTCTCAGCTCGGTCACGTCCGAGATGACACCGTCGACGATCGAGCTTCCGCCCGGCAGCCGCTCGCGTAGCCACATCCGGTCGAGGACCCAGCGGACGCTCCCATCCGGTTGGACCAGGCGGTACTCGATCGACGTGGTTGAGTCGGTCGTCATTTGCGTCCCGGCCGCGAGGTAAAGAGTCCAGTCGTCCGGGTGAACCGCAGCATGGAAGATCGCCGTCGCATCCGCTCCAGGGTCGACCGGAACGCCGATGAGCTCCTCCAAACCGGGTCCGGTGAACCTCTCCTGGTATTCGCCGCCTGCGAGAACCTCGCCGCTGTACACGTGGCATCCGACCCGCGAGAGCAGGCCGGGCAGGTCCGGCACGGCGGAGTTGAGTCCAGACCAAGGGTCTGTAGTGGGGCGCGCCATAGGGAGGAGGGCGGATCCGGCTCCTGGAGACAAGGGCGCGGATTGAGCAGACGGCACCACCTTGCTTATATCGGCCGTCGAGCGGCACTTCTTCAGGTATCCCCATACCGGCTACCGTGCCATCCATGGCTGACCAGGTAAGCGTGACCCAGGAAATCGGCGCTCCGGCGGAGCAGGTATGGGCGATGGTCTCCGACGTGACCCGCATGGGCGAGTGGTCACCCGAAAGCGAAGGCGCCGCGTGGCTGGGAGGAGCGACCGGCCCGCAGCCGGGCGCGACCTTCCGGGGAAGTAACCAAAACGGAAACAAGAAGTGGCAGACGCAGGGAAAGATCGTGGATGCGGAGCCGGGCCGCCTGCTCAGCTTTCGCATCACTGCGGCGGGCTTCAAAGTCGCCGAGTGGCGTTACGCATTCGAGCCGACCACAACCGGATGTCGCGTCACCGAGACCTGGACCGACCAGCGGGGCCACATTGCCAGGGCGCTCGGCAAGCCCGTGAGCGGCGTCACCGACCGCGCCACACACAACCGGAGCACGATGGAGCTGACCCTCGAGCGCCTGAAGGTGGCGGCGGAGTCGCAGGCTCGCTGACGACGGCAACCAGGCTGGGGCGCTTTCGGACAAAACGAACCCACCCTGATTCGTCTGAAACGCAAACGGCGGCCCGGTGTCCTTGCCCCGGACACCGGGCCGGTTGCTCCGACGATCAGGCTGCCCCTTCACACACCTGACCCTCGGATACGAGTCTGAACCACGACGCCCAACGGCTCCCCAACCGGGTCCCATTCGTCGCCCAAGAGCCTCGCCCGGCGCGGTTCGGCGGGGGGGGAACGTTCGGGAGGGGGCCCGGCGGCCCCGGACGCAAGGGGCAGGAGCATCCGGGGCCGCACAGGGTCCTTACCGCCGGCGAAGCCAACTTTATGAGTTGTCCTCAAGGAGGTGGGTGATCCGCGCCGAAAGTACCTCTGCGGGGGCCAGCGGGCCGTCAAGGGGCGGCCGGCTGTCCCCGCGCCAAGGCCGCGTCCTACAGACCGATGTGGCGAAGGACGCGGCGGGCGGCGCGACGCTGGAACCGGTACACCCGACGTCGGACGTGACGGCGGATCATGATCCTTCGAAAGCGGCGACGGAGCATCCGCTCTCAGGCTACCGCCGAGAGGTTGGCCCGCTGGGCGACCGTCCGGCCTCATCCCCGGTGGGTCGATCCCGTTCTGTCGATCCCGTTGTCTCGATCTCTCAGGACGACTACCCGTAGTCAACCGGCCCGGCCGAGATTTGAGATGCCGTATCGTACGAGCGGTGCTCGTCGAGCCTGGCTCCGCCGTCGCTCTGTCCCGGCGCCCAAAGGAGGTTCGGTGACCGTCACGAATGGGGCGTCGCAATCGTTGGAGGGGTGGCGCTTCGTACGCCAGATGCTCGACGATCTGACCGGCGCGGTCGAGGCCGAAGCGGAGACCGAATTGGAACTGCTCGAAGGACTCAGGGTCCTGGGTCGGGCGACGGCCATTTGCTCGGAGATGTCCCTCGATTTCGACCCAGCGGCGCCCAGGTTTTTCAGCATGAGCACGCCGGCTCGCCTGGTTGGGGGTCTCAACCCCGACGGCGAATATCTCCTGGCCATGATCGACGGTCGTCACCGATATCGGGTCCGCGGTCGACGGGGAACGACCGCCTACCTGGGCTTCCAAGTACTGGCCGGCGTCGGCCTGACTCCCAGGCGTATGGCCGCTCACGTGTCGGATCGCGACCTCGAGCTGGCCGCCGACGGCACCTTCGCGTTCGTGCTGGCGTCAGCCGAGCCGACAGTCGACGAGCTCGCCGGAGACCCATGGGTGGCGATTCCGCAGGACGCATCGGCCGTCGTAGTCCGCGAGTACGTCGCCGACCGGCTAACCGAAGCGGGGGCCGAGCTGACCATCGAGCCCCTGGACCTGCCGCCGGTCCCGGATCCGCCGAGCGACGAGGCCCTGGCCGAACAGTTGACGAGCATGGGGTGGACCATCGCCAAGCTGACCACCCTTCACCACAGCATCAAGCCCGAGCTGCTCGGAATGCCGAATCAACTCGTCACGGCCGAGGCGGCCGACCTCGGAGCGGCCGACACCACCCCGGACAACCTGTACATGCTCGGCACCTTCCGCTTGGCCGACGACGAAGCGTTGATCATCGACCTCGAGCCGCCGCCCTCCCGCTACTGGAACGTCACCCTCGAAAACATCTGGCACGAATGCATCGACGCCCACCGCCGGCGTAGCTCCATCACCAACGCGGCAGCCGTCGCCGGCCCGGACGGTAGGATCCGGATCGTGGTCGCGGCGATCGATCCCGGAGTCGACAACTGGCTCGATACCGGCGGTCGCCACCGCGGGTTCGTGATCATCCGGTGGATCGACAACCCGGTGGCCCCGTCGGCAATCACGCAGCTGGTGCACCTCGCAGACGTGCGGCGATGACCGACCCCGGCCGCTTCGACCGGGCCCGGTTGGCGGATGAGGCCGTCACCCAAGCCGGTGAGGACGACTTCGGGGAGCCCAGCTGGCAGGAAGGCATAGACGTCCTGCTCGATTCGCTGCAGCAGGAGGCCAGGCTCAACGAGCTGGGGGTGGAAATCGCCGCGGCTGAGTGCGTCACCTACCTCGCCAACCGATTGGCGATCATCGCTTGGCGTCGCGACCACCCCGAAGTCGCTGAGGGCGCCATCGAACGACCCATCGTCATCGTCGGCCAGCCTCGCACCGGCACCACGATCCTCTACGACCTGCTCGGCCAAGACCCCGCTTTGCGGGTCCCGCTCACTTGGGAAGTCGACCGTCCCATCCCGCCACCTCAAACTGATACCTACGCGACGGATGCCCGGATCGGAGAGGTGCAAGCCAACATGGACATGGCCGAGTCTCTGATTCCGGGCTTTACCAGCTTCCACCCAATGGGCGCCCTTCTCGGCCAGGAATGCGTCCGGATTACGGCCAGCGACTTCCGCAGTATGATCTTCAACACCCAGTACCGGGTGCCGACCTACAACAACTGGCTCCTCCGCGATGCCGACCTGAAGCCGGCCTATCGATGGCATCGCCAGTACCTGCAGCACTTGCAATCGCGCCACCCGGCCCCGCAGTGGCTGCTCAAGTCGCCAGCCCACCTGTGGCACTTGGACGACTTCGCAGCCGTGTACCCCGACGCCATCCTCATCCAAACCCACCGCGATCCGCTCAAGGTCATCGCTTCCACCAGCGCCCTGGTCGCCCATTTGCGCGGCCTGGCCAGCGACCAGACCTCCGTCAGTGAAGCCGCCGCGGGCTACGCCGAGGACATCTTCCTCGGGCTCGATCGCGGCATCGAAGCCCGGGACCGGGGCACGTTCCCTGCCGGGCAGATCGTCGACGTCCACTTCACCGAGTTCGTGGCCGACCCCCTTTCGACCATCAAGGGGATCTACGCATCCCTCGACCGCGAACTCAGTGGACCAACCGAGGAGCGCATGCGCACCTTCCTGGCCACCAACCCGGGCGACGGAGGCGGGGACGGGACCCGCTACCGCTTCGCCGACACCGGGCTGGATGCCGGGCTGCTGCGAGAGCGTTCAGCCCGCTACCAGGAGCGTTTCGCAGTGCCGAGCGAAACCCTGGTCTGACCTGATAGGGCTCAGCCCTCAGGGAAACGTGATCTGAATTCCGGCGCTGACCTGCTCCGAGTTGGAGACGGTCGCGCCCCGAGGACCGGCCATCAGTGAAGCCTGGTCCTGGGCTTGCAGGAAGACCTGGAAGGTGTTGTTGATGACCACGTTGCCTTGCACGCCCACACCGGCTTGAGCCACCGGCCGAAGGACTCCTGAAGGGTCGGCGGCCACACCGGCGCTGGCATTGCCGAAGATCTGCCCCTGGAGATGGTTGTGGGTGGCGGTCACCAACGCGTCCTGCACTTGGAACACGGCCCCGGTGAAATGGCCGGTCGAAGCGTCGACGCCTCCTTGCAGGGCGTAGGACTGTTCGGTACCCGGATGGTCGTCGTCGTGATGGGAGACGTTGAGCTGAGCCGTGATCTGATGCACGGCCGCGACCTGGTCGGCCTGCCCCTTCGGTTGTCCAGTCGCCTGGGTCGCCTGGCCCTGGAACGCGTACTGGACTTGGAACTGCTTCTGGGCCGGCTGCGTCCCTCCACCCGTTGGCTGGGCAGAAGCCGCGCCATCGCCAGCCTGAGTGGTCGTCGGTGTCGGAGCCACTTCGTGGGCTTCGATGTGCAACTGGCCTGGTGTGGTGGTCGGGGTGGTCGGGGTGGTCGGGGCGGCGTCGTCTCGCTGCACCGCGACCAGCCGGGCCACGGCCGCGTTGCCGGCCTGCGATTGCAGTCGGTGGAGGGGATGGATCCCGGCCCTATGCCCCGATCGCACCAAGGCCGCGGTAGGTCCGGTCGCGGCGACACCTCTAGCGCGCTCCACGGCCCCATTTTGGATCCCTTCGACGTCGGCGGCAACGCTTTCGTCCCGATCTGCCCGTTCGGGCAGGTCCGGTCGGCCCTCTCACCGAGGCCCACGGACGACGGGCTGCGACCGTGAGGGCCGATGAGCGTCGGGGCCGGGTGCGAGTCACGGGGTGGTATTCGGCGAGGTGTCGATCGGCCAGATTCTCTGTTCGGCCGTTTAGCTCACCCTCCGAGCTCCATCGGCGCCCCGGGTACTCAAGTCCGGGCAGACACGCGCCGATACCCTTGGGGGAGGCGTGCGGGCGGAGTCGTCCAGGCCTCGTCTGGGGCCCTGATTCGGAGACTTTTTGTACCTGATGAACTCGCTAGCGGCAGCCCTCGAAGTCACGCCAGAAGTGGAGCACAACGCTGGCTTCACTCTGGTCGAAAACGACGACGTGGCCTTCAGCCTAAGCGTCTGTCGGGAGATCTACCGGATCTACGGCACGTACCAGGACGGCGAGCTGGCGGCGACCGAAGCCGTGCAGGCCGGGCTGGTCCTCACCATGCAGATGTTCACCACGTTGCAGAACACCGTCACCGATGGCATGCCCGCCCTGCGCATAGAAGTGGCGGCGGCCCAAACGAGAGAGATGATGGCCGCGCTGTTCGGCCAGGGTCTTCCGTCGAGACGGATGGGGACGGCGTCGCCGGATCGAAGCAGAAACCGGGGCCGTCAGGCGAACCCGCCGCTGGCCGCCCCCAACGGGAATGGCTCGAGCGTCTGGTCGACCCCAAGGTCTCTCAACGGCCACCACAAGGAGCTTCCCGAGGTCAACGGGGCCGCCGCCTCGGCGCTGGCGCCGGCGTCACCGCATCCTCCTACCCTTCATCAGCCCGCGGCGCTCGGACCGGCCGCCACCCCAGCCCAGGCGTATCTCCGGGATCGCTGGTATGGGTTCTGGAGGCGGCGGACGTTGACCGTCAGAGTGCTGGCGACGGTGCTGGGCTGCTGCTTGGTCGCCGTGCTCATCGACGTTCCTTTCACCATCCTGGCCATTTTCCCGAACCTTTTGATACCGCTGACCGTGGCCTTCGCCGGCGCCGACGTGGCCCGGTTGCTATACCGGACGAGGCGTCCCCGAAGGCAGTTTTGGTCCCCTGCCACAGAACGAGGGGCGGCCAGGACCGCTTCCATCGTCACCTCATTCGGGATTCCAAGCGCCCGCCCCGAGCCGCCGGCCGCACCATCAGGGGCGATGCCGGTGACGAGTTCGGCGCTCACAGCCGGCGTTCCCCAGCTGGCGTCGCCTCCGAGCGGCTCAGCCGGTCGAGAGTCGGAGTTCCATGATGGGTTCGCGAAGCCGGCCGTGCCATTGGGCCAGCTCGTCGTCGGCCATGATGTGGCTGATAAAGAGGGCACGCATGGCATCGAGCAAGGCGGCGCCCTCCGCTTCGGCTGAGCGCGGCCGGCCCAACCCGTTGAGAGCGAACCCATTGACCAGGGCCACGAAGGCCACGGCGGCTTCGGCCGGCCGCCGGGCGCCGAGCGCGGACAGGGCGGTGTGGGCCAGTTCTTCGAAGGCGTCGAGGGCCTCGGCCACGGGCTGGCGCAGCACTGGGTTTCGAGCCGCTTCGAGGTAGACCTCGAACTGGGCGATGGTCCCGTCGCGGTCGCGTCCGATCAGCGCCTCGACGAAACGCTCTGCAACCTGGTCGGCGCTGCGGGAACCGTTGGCGGCGGCTTCCGCCAGCCCCTGCAGCTCGCTGACCCGCTCCTTGACGTGTAGCCGGAGCGCCTCTTCGGTCAGGTGTTGGATCGACTCGAAGTAGTACGTCGTGGCCGCCAAGGGCACGCCCGCCCGGGCCGCCACGGCGCGGTGCGTCACCGATCGCGCCCCGCCCTCGGCGAGCAGGGCCACCGCGGCTCGTAGCAGTGCGTCGCGCCGAGCCCGGCTGCGCGCTTGCGACGGATTGCTCGGAGTGACCATTGACACATCCTACCGAGAACCTGTACTCTTTTCCCACTTTTAGTGGTGCGATTGTACCAGTTCAACGCCGCCCCACTTCACGAGCAGCTAGGAGGAGAATTGCGCCCTCGCCCGTTGTCGATCCTCACCGCCAGCGTCGCCGCGTTGACGCTGCTCGCCCCGGCCGGCCTGGGCTGGCCCGGCGCCGCGGCCACCCCATCCAGCGGTTCGATCTACACCCAGCCCACTTCATTCACCGGTGACTACCCGGGCGAGATCCTCCAGTCCCAGCCGGTGACCATCGAGGCCGTGGGCTTCTCGACCCCCTATGAGGCCTGGCAGCTTCAATACGTCTCGGAGAACGTCTCCGGTGCGCTGGAAGCCGATGTGGCGACCGTGATCAGGCCGACGACACCGACCACGCCGGCCAGGCTGCTGTCCTACCAGCCGGCGATCGACAGCGATTCGGCCACATGCCAGCCCTCCTACGTCCTGACGGAACCCCCCGCTACCGACGGTTTTGAGTCGTTGGGTGGTTTGGAATCCTTCGCGGCGGTGGCCACGGGCACGTCGCTGGGCTACACCGTCGTCATACCGGACTTCGAAGGGCCGAACTACGCGTGGACAGCAGGAATCGAAGAGGGCTACGCCACGCTGGACGGCATCCGGGCTGCGGAGGCCTTCGCTCCTCTGGGACTTGATGGAACGGCTACGCCCGTGGGGATGATGGGGTACTCGGGTGGATCCCAAGCTTCGGAGTTCGCGGCCGAGGAAGCACCGACGTACGCACCGGAGCTCAACATCGTCGGAGCGGCTATCGGCGGCCTGCCGGTCAACATCGACCACATCGCGGCGAAAGCCGACGGTGGCCCGTTCGCCGGAATCTATTTCGCGGCCGCGGTGGGCATAGCCAGGGCGTATCCCCAGATCGACATCGACTCCCTGCTCAACCCGGCCGGTCAGCAGATGCAACAGGACATCGGCGGAATGTGCATCACGCAGTTCGTGCCGACGTACGCGTTCCAGCGGATCGAGCAGTACACAAACGGCGGGTTGAATCCGCTCGACCTGCCCACCGTCCAGCAGGTCGTCGCCGCCGACATGATGGGCGTGGTCGCCGTGCCGAAGATACCGATGCAGGTCTACATGGCCACCTATGACGAGTTGGTCGTGACGCCCGACGTGACCACCCTCATGGCCCGGTACTGCGCCGCCGGCGAGACCAACCAGTACATCCAGTTCCCGCTGGCCGACCACATCAGCGCCGAGGCCGAAGGCCTCCCCGGCGCCATCGCCTACATACAGGCCCGGTTCGCCGGAGACCCGGCTCCCAGCACCTGCTGACCGCATCCGCCGCGGCCCCGGACCGGGTCGGAGACCTGCGTCCGGGGGTCGGGCGATCGGCGTCGTAGCTTTCGAGCTCGGCTACCATCCGGTTGGGCCCGACCCGACTACGGCCGGGGGTAACAGCGGGTTCGTCCTCGCGTCTGGATCGAAGGCGTCTCCACATGGGACACTGGGATCCGAAGGCAAGCCGGGAAGGCAAGCCGAGGGTGTGGATCTTCACAAAGCGAAAGGGACCAGGATGGAACGTCGGGACTCGTTTTACATCGGTGGGGAGTGGGTGGCGCCTGCGTCGTCGCAGCTGATCGAGGTCGTCTCTCCTCACACCGAAGAAGTGATCGCAACCGTCCCCGACGGCACGCCGGCCGACATGGATGCGGCCGTGGTTGCTGCTCGTCGAGCCTTCGATGGCTCGGATTGGTCGGCCATGTCGTTCCCGCAACGGGCGGAGATCGTGCAACGCTTCGCCGACTTGTATGCGGCGCGGCTGACCGACATGGCCGACGTCATTACCGCGGAGATGGGATCGCCTGCTTCCTTCTCTCAGCTGGCGCAGTCGCCGGCGCCGTGGATGATGCTGACGACGTTTCTCGGCATAGCCAACGACTACCCGTGGGAAGAAGAGCGCGTGGGCGTGCTCGGCTCACCCGTAATTGTGCGTAGCGAGCCGGTGGGCGTGGTCGCTGCGATCGTGCCCTGGAACGTGCCGCAGTTTGTGATCATGTCCAAACTTGCCCCGGCCCTGCTGACCGGCTGCACGATGGTCATAAAGCCGGCACCAGAGACGCCCCTCGACTCCTACCTGATGGCCGAGCTGCTCGACGAGGCCGGCGTGCCCGATGGAGTTGTCAACATCGTCGCCGGCGGCCGGGAGACCGGCGAATATCTCGTCAAGCATCCGGGCATAGACAAGGTGGCTTTCACCGGTTCCACCGCGGCCGGGCGGCGCATCGCGGCCATCTGCGGGGAGCAACTGAAGCGCTGCAGCCTCGAACTGGGCGGCAAGTCGGCGGCCATCATCCTCGATGACGCCGACCTGGCCTCAACCATGGACGGGTTGAAGTTCGCATCGCTGATGAACAACGGGCAGGCCTGCGTGGCCCAGACGAGGATCCTGGCCAGCCGGGACCGGTACACCGAGGTCGTCGACGCCCTGGCCGAATTGGTGGGCGGGCTCGCCGTCGGCGATCCCACGGATCCAAATACCGACGTCGGACCGCTGGTCGCCGAGCGCCAGCAGGAGCGGGTCGAGAAGTACATCGCCTTGGGCCAAGAAGAGGGCGCCCGGGTGGTGGCCGGCGGCAGCGGCCGCCCGAGCGGCATCGAGAGGGGCTGGTACGTCCGTCCCACGGTCTTCGCTGATGTCAACAACGACATGAGGATCGCCCGGGAGGAGATCTTCGGCCCGGTGCTGACCGTCATCCCCTTCGACACCGTCGACGACGCGGTGCGGATCGCCAATGACAGCGAGTACGGCCTGGCCGGGTCCGTTTGGACGGGTGACATCGACGCCGGGATGGACGTGGCCCGTAGGGTCCGGACCGGGACCTACGGCATCAATCAGTACACCATGGATTTCGTGGCGCCCTTCGGCGGTTTCAAGGCCTCCGGGCTCGGTCGCGAATTCGGCAAGGAAGGCCTCGAGCACTACACCGAGCTCAAGTCGATCGTGGCGCCCGGAGGCGGAGTCCCCGCCGCCGGGTAAGACCCGCCCCGCTACTCCTGGAGGACGAGGCCGTAGGCGGCAAGCGCCTCGGCCACGTCCTGCCGGGTGGATGTGGCCAGGTGTCCACCGGTAAAGCGGTGGTCGCCCGTTACTTCCGCAACCACGATCGCAGGTGCGGTGAATTCGGCCATCTCCGCGTCACTGTCGAATTCCGCTTCGGCGAGGCACAGTCCACTCCTGTCACCCTCGAAGACGTCGACGCCCAACGGCGGCAGGCGGTATCGGCTCTTGCGGAGAACCGCGGCCGGAAGAGCCGCCAGGGCCTGGTATTCGTCCGAGCTGAGGTACATCGTGGTGATGAGCCCGGGTAGGCCGCCGAGACGGGGGATCTTCTGCGTCAACTTGTAGACGATCTGCTGACCGCGGTCGCTGGATTCGCTCGCCCGGCGTAGCCGGATGCGGGTGCCTGGCAGGTAGCGGTCGGTGATGGAGACCCCCTGGATGCTGGTACCTTCGGGCCTTCCCGCCAACAGGAAGCGACGTTCTCGCTCGACGCGCGCGTATTTGAGCTCCTTGCCGGGTGGCGCCATCAGCTCGTAAAGGGACTGGGGTGAGGGCGAACGGCCGGTATGCCGAAGAACGGTCGAACGTAGGTCTCCATGAGATGATCTGCCGTGGCCTGGGCTTGCGGGTCGGCGAGAAGGTCCCGATCCTCATCGGGATCCTCATGCAGATCGAACAACTGGCACGGTGTGCAGGCGTCTTCGTCGACGATGATCTTGTATCGATCGGTCTCGAAGGCGGCGAAGCCCCAGTTCTCGCTGACCGACACGGCGCGAGATGAATGCGGCTCCCCCGTCAGGCAGCCCAGGAGCGACTCCCCTGCACTGGAGGAAATGTCAGGTGCGCCGGCGATCTCTCGGATGGTCGCAGGCACGTCGAGGTGCTCGACGAGGCCATCGATGACCCGGGGCGGACATCCGCCGGGTGGCCGCATGATGAGCGGGACGCGGACCGCGGGCTGATAAAGGACGCACTTCGACATGAGCCCGTGGTTGCCGGCCATCTCGCCGTGGTCGCTCGTGTAAATGACCCACGTGTTGCCAAGCAGGTCTCTCTCGGCCAGGGCGTTGAGGACGCGACCGATGGCGTCGTCGATGTTCGTTATACCGGCGGCGTACGCCCGGCGCATACCGCGAATGGCGTCCGGAGTCATGGTCTCCGTATCGGACAACCAGAGAAAGGACCGCAACAAGGCTCCGTACCGGCCGGTGCCTTCCAAGGTTGGACGTCGGGTCGAACCTGGCATCGATACCTCGATGTCGCGGTACACGTCTACAGCTGCTTGAGGGGCATCCCACGGATCGTGGGGCCCCGGGAACCCGAGGAACAGGAAGAAGGGCTCCCGACGGTCGGATTGCTCGATCCATCTTGCCGCTTCTAGGCCGTGCCAGGTGTCGATGTAGGCGTCGATCGGAACCGGGTTCGGCGTGCTGTCCCACATCGGGACGCGCTTGGAAGCGTTTCGACCGCTCTCACCTTCACCCTGGTAACTGCGATCCGCGAGGTGGCGCTTGTATTCATCCAGCAAGCCGCGCCCGAGCAGATAGTCGGTGTAGCGGTTCGGTATCTCGCCCACGAACTTGTCGCCCGTCTCGAGAACCTCAGAAAACCCCAGCCCGGCGAGCCGCCCGGCGAGGTCGTCGACGTGGCGGGCCTCGACGACTCCATCCCTATACAGATGGGCCTTCCCCATAAGGGTGGTCCGGTACCCGGCGGCTCGCAACGCCCACACGTAGGTTGGCGAGTCGGCTGCGATCTCCGCCCAGTTCGTGTACACGCCGTGATCTCTAACGTAACGCTCGGTCATGAACGACGCCCGCGCCGGCATGCACAAGGGCCCTTGGCAAGACACTCGACTGAACCTCATGCCTTCCGACGCCAACCGATCGAGGGATGGCGTCAGTACGGTCTCGTCCCCGGCGCAGCCCATCATGTCTCCTCGGTGCTGGTCCGACATGATGAGCACGATGTTGGGGAGATTCGAAGTCAATCCTCGCCTTTCCTGCACCCGACGGCCGCGATGCATTCAAGCTACATCTACACGCTTTCGGTTGGAGCCACTGAGCCCCCTCCGATCAGGTTGTCGACCTGGGCGCGTCCCCGATCTTGACCAGCCGAACGGTGGGCCGTTCGGCGAGCTCATCGGCGAGGAACCAGCGGAAGGCCAGGCTGCCTTTGGGGTGGTCCATGGTGGTCAGAGCGTTCGGGTGCGCGAGCGCCTGGCGGGCGATGACGACGGTGACCGAACCATCGGAGTTGGGCATCGCCGATGCGTGGTTGACCGACGTCCGGCCGTCGGTGACGTTGTGGCCGGCCATGAACTGGTTCCAGACGATGAAGTTCCAGAACCGGCAGGTCGGCGGCGTGTGGGTGACGACGAGCGCCTCATCTACGTCCAGATCGAAGCTTCCGAACGAATACGAAGCGTCGGTCGCCGACCATCCAAAATTGAAGTCGGGCACGCGATAGGGGTCACCAAAGCCGTTGGCGACTTCGGCCACCTCATGACCGAGGCTGAGGCGCTCGTCGTCGGCGCGTACCCCGACTCGCAGGGGCACGATGGAAAACATCGTTCGCGCCCAACGAAGCGACGACCTCAGCGCCGTAGCCGTCTTCAGGTCGCTGCGTACAATGGGCTCGGGCTCGTCGGCGCAGTCGATTCGCCACCTGGCCGGGCGGCCGTTGATCGGATCCGATTGGTAGTCACGGGTGAACGCGACGGCCGCGTCGTCGGTGAGTTGGATGAAAGTGCCGTCCCAGCCCTCCGGGCGGCTCGGACCGATGATCAGCTCGAAGTCGCCGGCGGCGTCGAACTGAAGGGACTCGTCATTGACGACCCCCACGACGCGATCCGACCACGCACCAGGCGATGGCTCGTTGTAGACGGTAAGAGACAGGTAGGCGCTGTCACCCCGATGCCCGGTGATGCGGTAGGTGCGGTTGGGGTCGATCGGCGCGTAGAAGTAGTAGGCGTCGGTGTTGTCGCCTCCCCAGCGCCGGTCGCGGCGAAACGGGCTGACCGCCTCGATGAAGACAGGCCGGGTCGGCTCGGCGAAAAGGTACGTGTCGAACGCGACGCTGAGGATGGTTGCGAGCATGCGGTAGCCGTCGGCGACACCGGCCTCGTCGGCAACGGCCCGGCTGCCTTCCAGGAACGTGGAATCGAGCTCGCTCAAGCCGTCGAGAAGCTCGCGCCAGGCTCGGGTCGACTCCCAGCCAGGTTCGGTCATGCCTGCGCTCCTTTGAGGATGGCTTCCGTCTGAGCAAACTGTTCAGACGTCACCAGGGGCCGCCTGGTAGCGAATGTGTGGGGCGAAGAGGCTCGGATCGTAATGTGTTTCGGTCCGGAGTCCAAGGAGGAGCATGACCGACCGCGTCCACCTCGAAGATCTGGCCCGACCTCAGTTCACCGACGAGGCAAACGGCATTCGGGAGGCGATGACTGCCATGGCACCCCAGGCCCCCCTGACCTCGGCCGGCCTGCATGAGCTCGCGGCCGAGCAGACCGGGTTGACCGACTTCGGCCCACGCGACTACGAGGAGCGGTTGGCGGCACTCCTCGCCGCGATCACCGAGGGGTCCGAGCTGAACGGTACCGGCCGAGTCAGCCTGTCCGCCCAGCTGTTGCAAATGCTCAAGAACCGGTTGTTGCTCACCGACCTGCTCAGGCTGCACCCGGAGATACAGGACATCGACCTGGTCCCGCCGGTCGTGATCGCCGGGCTCCCCCGCACGGGTACCACCCACCTGCACAATCTCCTCGCAGCCGGCCCCGCCTTTCGCTCCCTCCCGTACTGGGAGTCCCTCGAACCCTTCCCCCTACCGGCCGAGATCGGGACCGAACCCGACCCTCGACGCGCCCGGGCCGAGCAAGGCCTGTGGTTCGTCGACCTCGCCATGCCCTACTTCAAGCTCATGCACGAGATGACCGCGGACCACGTCCACGAGGAGATCCAGCTTCTCGCCAATGACTTCTCGACCATGTTCTTCGAGACCCTAGGTGAGATACCCGCCTGGCGTGACTACTACCTAGACCATGATCAGACGCCCCACTACTCGTACCTGCGTACCCAACTGCGGGCGCTCCAGCATCTGGGCGGCGCCCGACGCTGGTTGCTGAAGTCGCCGCAACACCTCGAACAGCTCCCGGTGCTGAACGCGGTGTTTCCGGACGCCACCGTTGTCATCACCCATCGCGACCCGGCTGAGGTGGTCGTCTCCATGGCGACCATGATCGCCTACACCGCCCGCATGCATCGCGACGAGGTTCCCGTCGAACAGATCGGGCGCTACTGGCGGGACCGCATCGCGCTCATGCTCGACAGCCTCATCCGCGACCGTGACCGCCTTCCATCCGGGCGTTCCCTCGACATCCGATTCGGTGAATTCATGGCCGACGATCTGGCCACGGCGGTGCGCTGTTACGAGGTGGCGAACGAGACGGTGACCCAAGACCACCTGGCCGCCATGGAGACCTACCTCGCGACCCACCAACGCGACCGGCACGGGAGCATCGACTACCGGGCCGAGGACGTCGGCCTGGACCGTGACGACCTCGCGGACCGGTTTGCGGCCTACACCGAACGATTCCTGAGTCCGGCCGAGGCTCCGTGACCCAGGCGGCCCCATAGCCCGATGACGTACCGCCTATAGCGGTGACAGGTGGCTGACCGCGGTTGGTGGCACCATCCGGGCATCGTCCGCGGCGGGTTGCCGATCGGCAAAGCCGAAACCGCCCCGCTGGAACGACCACTGCCAACCCGGGGGCCGGGAGGGTAGGTCGTCGCGAATATGCAGGTACTCGGCGAGGATCCGTTCGGTTTCGGTATCGGCTTGGCGACGCAAGCGGCTCGGGCCCGCGGGCGGTGCTACTTGGTCCAGGCCGAGCCAATCGAGAACACCCCGCAACACCCGCTGCGGTTGGGCCACCAAGTCCTCGTACACCACCTGGTGGGCGACGATTCCGAAGACTCGGAAGTAGCGATCCCACTCGGCCTCTTCGCTACGCAGGCCATCCTCGAACCATCGGATGGCCAGGTAGTCAGGGAAGGGCGCCGACTCTGGGCCTGTCAACTCTGGGCCTGTCGACTCTGGGCCTGTCGGAGCGTCGTCGAGCTCCCACCACCTTTCGGTGCGCATGGCCCTAAACATGGAGATGGCCTGGCGGGCTTTGTCCCGCCGAGACAGGTACAGGTAGCGAGACCCCGGCAGCGAGGCCTCGATCAGGTCGGTGGCCATCGCGTTCGCCGCCGCCAGCTCCGGGTGGATCACCCGTAAAGCGTCTACCAACTGGTTGATCTGCAACCAGTGCAGCTTGGTCGCGAAGCACACTCCCGCGTCCGATGCCTCACGCAGGATCTCTCCGATGTACTCCTCCGTTATTCGCGTCGTGGCCAGGCCGCGCTCGTGGGACATGGCGGCCACGTAGTTGACGTGAAAATACTCCCGGCCCACGCCAACCTGGCCGGTACGCGCCAGAAAGTCGCTCAGCAACCAGCTGCCCGACCGTGGCGTCGTGGCTATCAACAACGCACCCGTCAACCTGTCTGACACTCTGCCTCCAGGAGCCGATGAAACACCCAACCGTCGCCCTCTGGCAAGGACCCCCTCCCCGGAGACAGGAAACGCCCCCCGCCCCGGCCGGGACAATCCCCCCTTCGCGCTGTTACCCCTGAGGCCTTCCGAGGCGCATGGTTAGAAACACGGTTTGCCACACGGGCAACGGGTAACCACAAGGAGACACACCAGCCATGAACACCGATTCCATCCCAACCAATGCCATCTCCGGGACCGACCGAAACAGTGGAACCAACGGCATGGCCGTAGCGGCGCTCGTCGCCGGCATCGTGTCGGTCATCTTTTGCTGGGGCGGATGGTTGTTCGTGGCCACTGCGGCGACGGCGATCTTCACCGGCGTACGCGGCGGCCGGGCCGCCCTCACCGACAAGGGCCAGCGAGGCGTGGCCACCGCCGGCCTAGTGCTCGGCATCATCGCCGTCATCCTCGAGTTCGTCATCCTCTGCTCCATCGGCCGTCCCTGACCCGACCGCTCGAGTCCCTCCCAGTGTCAGCAGCTCGCTGGCACGGGGAGGGACTCTCGTCGCGTCGGCCCCGGACTCAGGAGTGAAAAGGTCACGGTCGTGGCTGCCGGCCCGGCCGCGGTCGTGCCATCGAGGTTATGGTCGACGACCACCACCGGTCGGCCGCTGACCGTCAACGAACCTTCGACCGGCGGTGGACCGCCACCGTCCGCCCACTCGTACCTGAGCCGCCCCCGGACGCCGTTGGTCTGTAGGCGGGCGACGACTGCGCACCCGGATGGAGCGGGCTGGAAGGCCAGGCTCATCGAGGCGACCCTCAGCCCCGCGGCGCCTTTGGCCGTCACGGCCCGGACCGCTAGGAAGCCCCCCACCACCGCGACCACGAACACGACCGCCGGGAGCGCCCACCTCTGGGCGCCGCCGCGCTTGGGCGGGGGGCGTGCATCCACTCGGGGCGGCGGCTGCGGCTCGTCGCCGCGCTCGGCGGACGCCGGCCCGCTCGAAGCCACCACTGACTCTGCCGCCAGGCCGTCGCCCGTCGCCCCTACGGTGGCGTCGTCCTGGGCCCCGGTGGCCCGCACTGGGCGGCTCCCCCTGGCCAAGCGACCGGACAGGGCCACGGTGTCTGCCGACGCTCGCCATCGGGGCCACGCCTCCTCGGCCGCCAGTTCGAGCTGCGACCAGAAAGCCCCTGCGCTCGGAGGCCGGTCGGATGGGGCCTTGGCCAGCGGGCCGAGGAGCGCCGCCTCGACCGCCCGGCTCAGCTCCGGCCGGATGCTGCGCGGGGCTGGAGGTGGCTCGGTCTCCTGGGCGGCCAGGAGGGCGAGGACGTTGCCGGGGCTGGAAAACGGGACGCGCCCTACCAAGAGCTCGTACGCCATCACGCCCAAGCTGTACAGGTCCGACGCACTCCCGAGCTCGTCGCGGCCGCCGGCTTGCTCGGGCGAGAGGTAGGCCGGAGTCCCGATGACGACCCCCGGCTGGGTCAGACGGCCCAGGGCGTCGGCCGTTCCCTCCGGCGCATGGACGAGGGCGATTCCGAAGTCGCCGACCTTGGTCCGCCCGTCCGCGGTGAGGAACACGTTGGCCGGCTTCAGGTCCCGGTGGACGATCCCGCGGCTGGCCAGGTGGTCCAGGACTCCGGTCAGCTCCTCCAATATTCGCAGCGCTTCAGGTGGCCTGACACCGGAGGTGGTCGAGTCCAGGACCTGTCGGAGCGACGGTCCGTTGACGTACTCCATCACGAACCACAGCGCCCCTGGATACCTCTGCACATCCATGAGGCGAACCACCCCTGGGTGCTCCAGCGCCACCAGCGCCGCCACTTCCGTGTCGAGGCGCCTCCGCACCGTCTCCCCGGCGGCCGGGTCGAACCCGACGCGCTTGAGCGCGACCCGCCGGGCCAGCAGCTGCTGAGTGGCGAGGTACACGACCCCCGACGCTCCCCTCCCGATCTCGTCCTCCACCACGTAGCCGGCTTCTCTCAGCCGGTCGAGCTCCTTGGCGGCGATGGTCATGGGCGGGCGGGTTATCCCGCTCAGGGGATGGAGCCCCCGCCGGACCCGGACGCCTGGCGAAGTTCGGCCAAGCTGACGGCCCCGCGGCGTAGCGCGTCGTTGGCCAGGGCCAACCGGCGCCCTTCCCCCGGCTCCAACAAACCGAACTTGTCAAACAGGTTGTCCAAGTGGAACTTGACCGTCGCCTGCCCGATGTACAGGCGCGCCGCGATCTCCGCGACCGAGCTGGGCCGGCCGAAAGCGGTCGTCCGGTCGACGAGCGGCCGGCACAGCTCGACCAGCACCTCGTGTTCCCGCCTGGTCAGAACTGGCGGCGGGCTCCCCTGCACCGTCTCCAACTCGTCGACCTGGCCGCTTCCGCTGTGAAAAAGGAACACGCACGATCCCACCCTGACTTCGTCGCCTGAATTGAGGGGACGGTCGCCGACGACGCGCTCGCCGTTGACGAACGTCCCGTTCGACGAACCCAAGTCCCTGAGCACCCAGCCGCCGGGATAGCGCTCGATCGCCGAGTGCAACCTCGAAACGGTTCCGTCCGACTCCAGGCTCAAGTCCGCCTCGGCGGCCCGGCCGATGGTGGTGCGGTCCTTGGTCAGGGCGACGATCCCGGCCGCCGCCGACCCGCGTGGTTCGAGGAAGGCATCCACCGTCCGCCGATGGTAGCGGCGCACCCCCTCCAGGGCGGGGGGAAAGACCCCCGCCGGCGCCGAGAACGACCCCCTTCGCGGCGGTTCTTCGGCGACCCCTGCCTATTCATGCTTAGGAACGTGACCAAGCCTCCCGCCAGCCACCCTTTCAACCGGTCCGGACTCCCCCTCACCCGGGTGATCGCCCTCGCCCTGGCCGCGGCCAGGATCGTGGTCGGAACCGCTCTCGACCGCCTGACCCGGCGGGGGGCGGACGCCGATGCCCTCCTCGCCCACCGAGTTAGAAAGGCGTTCGAGCGCCTGGGCCCGACCTTCGTGAAGGCCGGCCAGCTGATGTCCTCCTCGGCCGGTCCCCTCTCCCAGACGTGGGTGAACGAGATGGCCCACTGTCGCGACGACGTTCCACCCGCGCCTTGGCGGTCGGTGTCCGAACTGCTGGCCGAAGAGTTGGGCGCCAACCGCGCCGAACTCGTCGACGTTGACCCCGAGCCGCTCGCCGCCGGGTCCATGGCCCAAGTGCATACCGCCCGGCTCGCAGACGGAACCCCGGTCGTGGTCAAGGTGCAGCGCCCTGGTTTGGAGAAGCTCTTGTCCGAGGACATCCGCCTGCTCCGCACCGCGGCGAGGCTGGCCGCCCGCTTTTCGTCGGCTTGCGCGGCCGCCAACCCCATGGCTCTGGTGGACGACTTCGCTCGGGGGCTCGAGGAGCAGCTCTCGTTCCGCGGCGAGGCCGCCAACGCGCGGGGGATGGCGCTCGCCCTATCTTTCCTGCCGGTGAAAGTCCCCGCCGTGTACGAAGAGCTGTCCACCGAACGGGTACTGGTGATGGAGCGGCTGCGAGGCGCTCGCGCCGACGACGTCGAGGCCGTCGAGGGACTCGGCATCGACCGTTCACACGTGGTCGAGTCGGTCATATCCGCCCTCCTCGTACCAGCCCTCGGAAGCGGTGTCTTCCATGCCGACATGCACCCTGGCAACATGCTCGTGCTCGACGACGGCCGGTTGGGACTGCTCGACTTCGGAGTGATCGCCCACCTCGACGACATCGTCAGGCCCGCCACCTCCGACCTTCTCGCCGCTCTAGCCGAAGGGCGCTTCGGCGACGCGGTCATGGCCATGTTCCAGATCGTCGATCCGAGCGGCATCGACCTGACCTCGGTGATACCTCAAGTCCAGGCTCTGATTGGTGAGTTCATCGACAAGCCGCTCGCCGGCATCGACGTGCGAGACGCGATCGGCGCCATCCTCCAACTCGCATCCCGCAACGGCTTCGCCCTGCCGGAGTCACTCGTGGCCTTCTTCAAGCAGATGCTGTACATCAGCGGGCTGTGCCGGACCCTTAGCCCCGACTTCGATGTGCTCGGCGACATCGCCCCGATCCTGGGCCTCGCTCGGGAACCCGAACTGGCCGCGGCCTAGCATGGCCGGCAGCTGGCGAGACGGAGGGGCAGCGAGGGGGTTGGGCATGTCGGGCACCAGGACGGACGACCTTCCGTTCCTTCCAGGCTACGAATTCAGCCGGGTCCTCGGATCGGGCACCACCGGCACCGTCTACTTGGCTCGCCAGTCCTCGACCGACCGAGACGTGGCGGTCAAGGTGCTCGCAGCATGGCGCTTGGATGCACCCGGGTTCCGGGAGCGCTTCCGAGCCGAAGCCCGCCTCATGACCCAGTTCGACGACGAGAACCTGGTGGACGTCTACGACTACGTCGAACGGGACGGCGGGGCCTATCTGGTCATGCAGTACGTGCCCGGCGCACCGCTGCGCGAAGTCGTGAAGGACGGACGACGCCTCACCCCCGAACAGTCCCTCGGCGTCCTGGCCGGGGCCCTGTCAGGGCTCGCCGCGGCCCACCGGCTGGGGGTCGTCCACGGCGACCTCAAGCCCGAGAACGTGATCGTCACCGAAGAAGGCGTATCCAAGCTCGTCGACTTCGGCCAGGCCGGCCCAACCGGCTCCAAGCCGTCTGGTGGCACCCCCGCCTACGCCTCTCCCGAAGCGCTCCGTGACGAACCGGTCGACGCCCGCTCCGACGTCTACGCCGCCGGCCTGATCCTCTACGAGCTCCTGACCGGCCGGCCGCCATTTGTCGGCACCGCCGGGGCGGTGGCCGCCGCCCACCGGGACTCTCCGCCGCCGCGCCTGCACGGCGTACCGGATCCAGTCGGAGATCTGGTCGCCCGCTCGTTGTCGAAGAGTCCAGGGGACCGGCCCGCGACGGCTGAAGAGTTTCTCGCCGAACTGGGCGAGGCGGCCGAAGCCGGCTACGGACCCGACTGGCGCAGGCGGGCGTCCCTCGCGGCCGTGGCCGGCGCCGTGATCGGAGCCCTGAGCGCCGGCGCTACAGAACTGGCCGGCGGGTCCAGCGCAGCTGCGTCCGCCGGCCCCTCGATTCCGACCAGCGGGCGTCTTCGCCGCATCCGGCGGTTGGCGTCGCGCGTCCACCACGCCGCTACCGCCCACCCGGTGTCTGCTGTCGCGACCGTCGCCGTCGTCGGCGGGGTGGCGACCGCCTTGTCTTTGATCGGGTCTCCGGCCGCTGTCGCCGGCGCCTTCACCACCGTGTCCGGGTCAGGCCAGGCGACCGAGGTCACCTGTCCGGACGCCACCCACTGCTGGGTCGACCTCGGCTCAGCCATCCTGATCCTCGGACCTGGCGGGCAGCGGACCTTGTCCCAAATTCCCGCCGGCGGCGGGACCATCGCCGACATCTCTTGCGCCTCCGACACCTATTGCATCGCGGTCGGAGCGACGTCGTCCGGCGACGCCACCGCTCTCGCCACGGCCGACGGCGGCCTCACCTGGCGGGCCGCTTCGCTCCCTTCGGGGACAGGAGCGTTTACTGGAGTCAGCTGCGTACCCGGCGCCACCGAGTGTTGGGCCGCATCCAGATCCGGCCTTTTCAAGAACTCGGGTGGGGGCCAGTGGACGCAAGTCCCGACGCCCAACGGGTCAGGACCCATCACCACCATCTCCTGCTCCACGGCCGATTCGTGCGTGGGGATCGCCGACGGGACGGCCGAGGCCACCCACGACTCCGGTGCCACGTGGACGTCCGTTGGCCTGCCGGGCCTGCTCTATACCGCAGCTTCCGTCGACTGCGTCAACGCCAGCGTCTGCTGGGTCGTCGGCGAGTACACCAACAGCTTGCAGAGCCAGATCGGCACGATCAACCGGACCACCGACGGGGGCGCGACCTGGTCGCGCGTGGCCTTCCCGTCATTTCCCCAGCCGTACGGCTTCGACTCCGTATCCTGCTGGACGCCGACATCCTGCTTGGTCGACGGGACGGTCGAGTGGGGCGGTCTCGAGAGCTCGAGCGGCTCGCCGTACTTCCTGTCCACGGCTGACGGGGGGGTCACGTGGGCCGTTCATCTCGCCCCGGAGACCATGCCGTTCGTCCCCGACATCTACTGTCCCGGCGCCGCGGGCTGTTGGCTCTCGGGCCAGAGCGGCGTAGGTTTCACGACCGACGGGGGGAGCGGCTGGGCCGTGGACTTCTATGGGCCCAAGCTGACGGTGTCGGCCCTCTCGTGTCTTACCGCCACGGACTGCTACGCCTCGGGCGCCTTCCCCGACCTGACGAGAAACCACCTGGGGGCTTTCATCCTGCCCACCAGCAGCCCCATGGGGGTGCTCGTCGGCCTGGCGCCCGGAGGGGGCTACTCGACCATCGAGGCGAGCGACCCGGCAATCGGCGGTCTAGCTGAGCTGTCGTGCACCTCCGCCGCGTGCGTGGCCGCCGGCAACACCACCTCCGCCAACCGGGCCACCGTAGTGCGGCTCCAACTGTCCGGCCCCGGCAACCCGGTGACGATCCCGCTGCCCGCCGGCGTCCAGTCGGTGACCGGTCTGGCCTGCCCCCAACCGACGATCTGCCTGGTCAGCGTTCAGGTCAACGGCCAACCCGAGGTGCTGCGCCGGTCTGGATCCACGTGGGCGACGCTCCCTGTGCCGTTCGGCACCCAGGACGTCGGAGCGATCACCTGCCCGCGACCCTCACAGTGTCTGCTCCTGGCCACGGGAGCGTCGGGCCCTCAACTGCTAGATGGGACCATCGATTCCTCTGGGGTGGCCGCCTGGCAGGACGTCGCCATCCCCGCCGGCGTGCGGGCCCTGACCGCCATTGAGTGCGTCACCACGAAGGTGTGTTGGCTGGCCGGCCAGTTCGTGCCTGCCGGCTCCTCCGCCTCGAATACGACGGTGACCGAGATGTACAGAACGCTCCACTTGACGGCCGCCGCCGGCGTGTTGAGCAGCACGTCGACCACCGCGGCATCGACGACGGCCACGACTTCCATCGCCCGCTCTGCCGTCCCTACTCGCCCTGTCTCAACGGGCGACTGGGCCGCCCAACCCATCCCCGTGGGCGTCACCGGGATAACCGCGATCGCCTGTCCAACCACGGGCGAGTGCTTTGCGATCGCCTCCCTGTCCAACGGCTACGAGGCTCTTCTTGGAGCCGGTCGGGTGGGGACGGTCCTGCAAGGCGAGGTCGCCCCGCCTCCGACGACCTGATCACGAGATCCTCGCCGTCCGCTCCGACACCTCCAGCCCGACCGCCGCAAAATGTAGAGAGTCGAGCATGGCCCGGCGCGCGATGCTGTGTTTCGTGCCGGAGCTATCGACCGCCAACGCCGTGACTGCCGTCCCCGCCGCGGCCTCCAACCACGCCTTGCGCCATTTCGAGGCGCTCCTGGCCTACGAGACCGACTGTTGGGACGTGCACCAAGCACTGGACCTGCCAGATCCAGGATTCGTGCTGCTCGACGTCCGCAGCCCGGAGCTGTTTGCTGCGGGCCACCTGCCGGGGGCGATCAACCTCCCCCACCGCCGGATCAACCAGCGAAAGCTCGAACCGTGCGGCCCAGACGTCCTCTTCGTCGTCTATTGCGCCGGACCGCACTGCAACGGAGCAGATAAGGCTGCGGTCCGCTTGGCCCAACTCGGTCGCCCGGTAAAGAAGATGATCGGCGGGATCGAGGGCTGGAAGGACGAAGGCTTCAGCCTGGAGACCGGCCTCCAATAGCCGTAGGAGGCGAGGCAAGGATGGACCCGTGCGAATCGACCCTGACCCCGGCGAGTCGGAGTTCGATCTGATCCGCCCCGGCTATCGACGGCCACGTCGGCGACTAGCCCCGACGACACCCATACAGCTCGCGGTATCCGGGGCCTCAACAGGGCCGACCATCGCTACAGTCCGAACCATGAAGTCCTCGGACAATCTCTCGGTGCGGCGAGCGGACCTTGACGACGCGGCCGCCGTCGGACAGTTGCTCCACGACTTCAATCGTGAGTACGACGAACCCACGCCCCCTCCAGCCGAGTTGGCCGAGCGCATCCAACAGCTTCTGGGATTTGGCGACACGGTCGTCCTCCTGGCTGGGGCCGGACCTGATGGCCTGGCCGTGCTCCGGTTCCGTCCCGCCATTTGGAGTTCGAGTCAGGAGTGCTATCTGGCCGAGCTCTACGTCGCTCCAGCCGAGCGGGGTCACGGACTGGGCCGGGCCCTCATGGACGCGGCCATGGAGGCGGCTCGTGAGGGCCACGCGGACCGGATGGACCTGGGCACGAGTGAGACCGACTTCGTAGCCCGCCGCCTTTACGAAAGCCTCGGCTTCACCAACCGGGAAGGCGGAGGCCAAGGGCCGGTCATGTACGTCTACGAACGCGAACTGTGAAGCAACAAGCGACCGGCCACTGGCGGCCTGCGGGTCGGCCATCCCGAGCGGACCTTGCCGCACCGCTGGGCGAGACTTCGGCAACCGCCCGGCTGTAGGCTCCGCGGGTGGCACTCGGGGATCTGTTCGCGACCGTCAACAGGGGCATGAACAGGGTGATGGTCCCACTGGCCGCGTCGCCGCGGTGGCGCTGGCTGGTCGACCGGTACGTGGTGGTGGTCACCTACACCGGGAGACGCTCCGGTCGCACCTTCAGCACCCCGGTCTTCTATCGGCGCCGAGGTGACAAGGTGACCATCCGGGTTGCGCTCTCTGGAGAGAAGAGCTGGTGGCGCAACTTCCAAGGCGACGGAGGGCCGATCAGCCTCGGGTTGCGGGGCTCCGATCGACCCGGACAGGCGACGGCCAGCCGGGACCGACGGGGCCGGGTCTCGGTCAACGTCGACCTGGACCCCATTTGAGGCGACTCGGACACGGATGGTTCGGTTGAGCCGGATTGCAGGATGGGCCGGATCAAGCCCACCGGCCGGGTCAGGGCCTACAGTGTGCTGCCCGCTGACAGATGATCAGCGACCCACGCCGCCTGAAAGGTCGATATCGGGGATGCGCCACGTACGAACATCATCTCGTCTTGTCCTGATCCTTGCGCTGGCGACCCTGGTTCTCGGTGGCTGCGGAGGAGGAAGCTCTTCCTCCGTACCGCCTACCGCCGCCATCACCAGCGTGTACGAATCCTTCTTCGGGTCGACCGGCTCTGCCGCTGAGGTGCAAGGCATGACCCCGCAACTGCAAGCCGCCTACGTCAAGAGCAGGAGCGGTTCGTTGGGCAAGGGGACCTCGGCCACCGTTAGTAAGGTCGTGGTGCAAAGCAGCGCAGCCTGTAAGTCCGCCGGTGTGCCGGCGCCGTGCGCGGAGGTGACCTACACCATCGCAGTGAACGGCACGCCAGCGCTGCCGAATGCGACCGGTTACGCCACCAAGCAGGGTGGCAAGTGGCTCGTGGCCAAAGCCACCTTCTGCGCCTTGGAGGCCTTGGAGGGCAGCCCGCCGGCAGGCTGCTCCTAGTCGCCCGTAAGTTTGCTCTGGGCCAAACCGACATCAGTAAGACCCGCATCGATGATGGACCTGCCTGGAACACCGTCTGACGATCTCCCCCATGTCCTCGCCAACGGGAGGACGGACGCCCTAGTCGCCTTCGTCTCGATGTCGGCACGCCAACCCGGCGGAAGGGACGCCGAGTACATCGAATGGCACTCCCTCGACCACCGACCTGAGCAGTATCGGTTACCGGGGTTACGGGGATCGCTCCGAGTCGTGTCCACACCATCATGTCGAGCAGCGCGATCCGCCAGCACCCCCCGATTCGACCCGGTAGACCACATCATGATCTACCTCTTCACCGATCGCTCTTGCCTCTCCAACTTCGCCGCGCTCGGCGCCGCGCTCGCCGCCGGAGGGCGAATGCCCCTGCGATTACCAAAGGTGGAATACGGCACTTATCAACTCTCGGGTACCGCCGCCCGGCCGAGCGCCGTAGTCGGCGCCGACGTGATTCCGTGGCGTCCGGCTCGTGGCGTCTACGTGATAGTCGAACAGGGAACCACATCAGCGGCTGAACTCGTCAACGTCGCCGGGGTGGCGGGATCGTGGTGGTACCGCGGGTTTCCAACCCTCGAGTTCGGCAGCACGGCCCCCGAAGACCTCCAACTCACTCTTCTGTACTTGGATGACGATCCGGTTGAAACGGCTCACCGCCTACGGGCCGAGCTGAAAGAACGCTGGTCGACCGGAAGCACCATCCCACTTCTCGCCGCGCCCTTCCACACGCTGACCCCATATCAATGGAGCAAATACCTTCCCTAGACGGCCTCCGAATAGCTCCGATCAGTAGGGTTATATGTGTACTCCGCGGCGATCTCGGACCGGGCCCGACGACCTGGTGCGCCCGACCGGCCGTACCGAGGTTGGTGGCATCCGGCCAGTCGCACCGCTGCGATGAGTTCCATCGGGCCGAGACGTCTTAGGTGGTAAGCACCTTGTCGCGTCGAAGCAGTCGAGTGACTGAGCGAAGATGGACTTCTACCAAGGAGCAAAGATGTCCGGCATACCGAAGATCGTTTCGGCCGAGGAATGGCAGCGGGAACGAGACGAGTTGCTGCGGGCTGAAAAAGAGGCCACGCGCACCCTCGACGGGCTCGCAGCGCGAAGGCGCCGCCTCCCGATGGTCAAGTTCGACGACAGCCGGTACGTGTTCGAGTCCTCAACCGGCCCAACAACCTTGCTCGACTTGTTCGCCGGTCGAGACCAGCTCGTCGTCTACCAATTCATGGACAACGGTCCCGACGACCACTGCCCGGGCTGCACTCACTTCACCAACAACGTGGTGGGCCTGGCCATGTTGGCCGACGTCGACGTCAGCTGGTCGACGGTATCGAATATGCCGCTCACGCAGATCGAGGCTTATAAGGCTCGCATGGGCTGGACGATGCCGTTCGTATCATCGCGGAACACGACCTTCGCCAACGACTGCGGGGCCGACGGCGGTTTCATGCTCAGCGTCTTCTTACGGGTCGTCGACGATGTCTACCGAACCTATTGCACCACCGCTCGCGGTGTAGACCGTCTACTTTTCGTCAACAACATCCTCGACCTCATGCCCTACGGAAGGCAGCAGGACTGGGAGGACTCGCCACCAGGTTGGCCGCAGCATCCCACGTACGGCTAAACGCCAGTGGAGCCTGCTGGAATCGGTACACGAGCTTGACGATCGGGCCGGCCTGCTCCGGGGGTACTCGTCAAACCACAGCCCCGGCCCTCGCGGTCAATCGGTGCCAGGAAGCTTGGTCTCCGTATCTACTCTCGAGTAACATACTCCCGCGAGTCCGGGGAGACTGGGGAAGGCGATATCTATGCGGATCCGATCCAAAGTGACCGTGACGACGGGTATGGCCTTGGCGGTGGTCGGCCTTCTCGCCCTGCCATCCCCAACCGCTCGAGCGGCGACCGATAGCGGTTCCGGTTCCTTCTACGCCTACACGGGCACCACGCCGTTGGCTCAGATGAAGCCAGGCACCGTGTTGAAGACCCAGACCCTGTACTACAACGTCGCCGGCATCCCCCTACCGATCCAAGTCGTCCAGCTCCTGTACCGGTCCGCCGGCGCACTGGGCCAGCCGACCACGAACGTCACCTCGGTGCTCGAGCCACCCGTCAGCCTCGCCTCGCCCCGCGCCGTGTCGTACCAGTCCTTCTACGACTCGCTCAACCCGGCCGACGAGCCGTCCGTTCAGATAGCGGGCGGCGTCAGCTTGGGTGGGGGCATAGCGGACGCCGAGTCGTCGGTCATCGTCCCGCTGCTGCTGCAGGGCTACACCGTCATCGTTCCCGACACCGAAGGCCAAACCGCCGACTTCGCGGCCGGACCCGAGTACGGGGTGAACACCCTCAACTCCATACGAGCCGCCACCAGCTCACCGGTCACCGGACTCAACACCACCACCCCCATCGGTCTGTTCGGCTACTCAGGTGGTGCCATCGCCACTGACTGGGCCGCCCAGATGGCACCCACCTACGCCCCCAAAGTCAACCGTCAGCTCGTCGGCGCCGCGGAGGGTGGCGTGCTGGTCGACCCCGCCCACAACCTGACCTACGTGAACGGCAGCCTGGTCTGGGCGGGTGTCATCCCCATGTCCGTCATCGGCATCGCCCGAGGTTTCGACATCCCCATCAAGCCCTACCTGAGCAGCTACGGACGTCAGCTCTACAAGAAGCTTCAGACGGCTTCGATCACCGACGTGCTCGGCCAGTACCCGGGGCTGACCTATGCCCAGCTAGTCAAGCCACAATTCGCTAATCCGGCCAGCATCCCCGTCCTTGTCAAAGTTGAAAACGAGCTGAATACCGCCAGCCTCGGGCCGCCCACCATTCCCATGTTTATCGGACAGGGGGCCAACGGCATCCTCGAAGGCACCGTCGGCGACCAGCCCGGCATCGGCGCCGGCGACGGCGTCATGGTCACCGGCGACGTGCGCACGCTGGCCCGCGACTTCTGTGCCACCGGCACGGCAGTTGATTACACCGAGTACGACACCCTCAGCCACGTCACCACCTTCCCGGCGTGGACACCAGCCGCCCTCACCTGGCTCGACAGCCTCTTCGCCGGAGACCAAGCACCGAATGATTGCTCGCAGATCGCACCCGGCAACTCCTTGGCCCCCGTGCAACCCGCCGGCTGAAGACCCCGTGGGGGCCATCCAACACGCGTCGAGGCATAGGCCGTGGGCCCCGTTGACGAGAACGGACCCGGTCACGTACTTACGCCACCGTCAGATGCTCACGTCCTACAGTCGCATTGTCTCCGGATGAGAGGAGGGACTCGATGCCGACCCCCAAGTATGGTTCGGCCACGGTGAACATCGCCGTGGCCCCGGCCCAGGTATATGAAATGGTGGCCGACATCACTCGTATGGGCGAGTGGAGTCCCGAGTGCCACCGCTGCGAGTGGATTGGTGAGGTCCACGAACCCATGGTCGGGGCTCGCTTTCGTGGCCACAACCGGATGGGGCCGATCAAGTGGTCCACAACCTGCGAGATCGTGACTGCTGACCCAGGTCGAGAGTTCGCCTTTACCGTGCTGTCCGACAAGAACGACCGGGAGTCCACCCGGTGGCGGTACCGCCTCAGCCCATCGGGTCTAGGGACGAATCTAAGTGAGTCCTTCGAGTTCGTATGGTGCCCGGTACCCAGCCGGATCGGCGAGTTGTTCCTGCCCCGAGGTCGGGTGCTACGTCAGGGTCTCAACCGCACCCTCGTACAGATTAAGGCCGTCGCCGAAGCGAGCTTGCTCGCCTCCATGGGCGACATCGGCAGCGCCACCATCTAGCCATACCTCACTCCCCCACCAGCTTGCACGGCGCGTCGAGGATCTCCGCGACAAAGCAGGCTGAGGACTCGTTCTGGGTCTCAGGAGCTGTCGCGACCGAAATCAGCGGCTCTCAGGGTCGGCGGCGGTGACGCGCCGACGTGTAGACCTATGGCCGCGTCAGCTCGGAGTGGGCATGAGGGTGTCAGGCCCTTGGGTGGGCTGAGTCTGAGGCATCGGAATCGGGTAGGCCGGCGTCGTGGGGTTCAGCTCGATTAGCTGGCTGGCGTTGCACTCCCCCTCGATGGGGGGCTTGTCGACGCTGTGGTGTGTCGCCGCCAAGGTGGGGCGCTTGTTGATCGGCGTTCCGAGCGTCGGCAGGGCGGGAGTGAGGTCGCCGACGGTACCTAGCCGCCACGACGAGACGTTCGGGATGGTGACTCCGAATCGTTCCGCCACGAATTGCAGCTGCGATGTGTGGTCGAAGGTGTCCGAGCACACCCATCCTCCCGCACTGAATGGAGACACGACCAGCATGGGTACCCGTACCCCGAGCCCAATGGGGCCGGGGTAGCTGGCTGAGTCCGAGGATGCGGTGACATATTCGCCTGCGGTGCTGGGATCAGACGGGAACGGCGGTGAGACGTGGTCGAACCATCCATCGTTCTCGTCGTACATGATGAACACCACCGTGCTCTCCCACACCTCCTTGTTGGACATCAGGGTCGTCAACACCTTCGACGTGTACCACTCGCCGAGCGAAGCCGGCGCCGGGGGATGCTCGTCGTACCCGTCGGGCGGGATGATCCACGACACGGCGGGAAGCGTGTTGTGCAACACGTCACTGGCGAAGTCGTCTGGGCCCATGCCCCCCGTAAGGCCCGGATCGCTGGCGGGAACGTTCGGCCCGTAGTAGTTGAAGGCGTTCTTATAAAGGGTGGGGTTCACTGACTTCTGGTACTGCTGGAAATACATCAGCACGTTCTTGCACAGAGTCATGGAAAGGGCGTGCCCTGGCCTGTAGTTCGGGCCGTAGGGGTTGTACACCTTCCACGTCACGCCGGCATCGGCGAGCACCTCGGGCATCGTGGTCCACGAGCACGTGAACTCCAGATCGTTGTTGGAGTTGGTAACGAGGATCGGTCCACCAGCAACGCCAGCCGGATCCAAGGTGCCTGTCATCTGCATTAGTCGGTTGGGATGCGTCGGCCCGAGCACCGAACAGAAGTAGTTGTCGCAGATCGTGAAGTTTTGCACCAAGTCGTAGTAGAAGGGCAGGTCCGAACTGTCGTAGTAGCCCATGGTCATGGTGCCGAGATCTTGGCCCTCGTAGTCACTCGATGTATGGGTGGAGACAAAGCTGTCCATGGCGCCGCCATTCCAGGAGGCATGCTCGGCCTGCCACGAATGCGACAGGTCGTATGTGCATTCCGCCATGGTCGTGGCGGTGTCGAGATGGAATGGCAATAGGGTCGCGTCTTGCCCCCCCGGCCAGGACTGGGCGAAGGCCGTCGAATTGGCGTCGAAGCCGTTCACGCCTCCCAGCACGCCGTAGTAGTGGTCAAAGGAACGGTTCTCGTGCATGAGGAACACCACGTGCTCGACCGCCCCCAAATCCGAGCCCTTCGGCCGCACCGCTGCCGCGGCCCTGAGCATGGCACTCCGGTTCCCGCTTAGCACGCTGGACCTGGAAACACCCAGTGCCACCATGGAGGAAAGACCCCCAGCCAATACCTGCCTACGGCTGTACCGCGGTTCTGTCATGCCCAATGGTGACACGATTGACGCTGGTCTGCACTGCCGATCCAAGCGACCAAGAAGCGCCGGCGCCGGCCAGCCCGAAATGCACCATAAGGTCGGCGAGCCGGATGCATGGTCCCGGCGTCGCTCGAACGCCGCCCGGTCCCTTCCGACGAGCAAGGCCCGTCAGCCGGCGCGGTTGTCGGGCACCCGCGAGCCTTCCATTGCACCGTCGGTCGCTGCGTCAGCTGTAGCGTCACCGTGTGTCACTTCCCTTCGTCGACTACGAGCGGCACGGTCGAACCTACGCCGCCCACCGACAGCCCGACCCCACCATCGCAGCGGCGATCTCGACGGCCTTGGACGAGGCCCAAACCGTGGTCAACGTCGGCGCTGGAGCCGGCTCATACGAGCCCACGGATCGATCCGTGGTTGCGGTGGAGCCGAGCGCAGTGATGCGCGCCCAGCGCCCGGTTGGCGCCAGTCCGGTGGTGGCCGGCCGAGCCGAGGCGCTTCCATTCCCCGACAAAGCCTTCGACGCTGCGATGGCCAGCGTGACCATCCACCATTGGAGGCCGGCCGCCGCTGGCCTGGCGGAGATGCGCCGGGTAGCCGCAGGACCAGTTGTGGTCTTGACCTTCGAATTGTCCGCCCTGCCGGCATGGCAGCGCTACTACCTAGAGGAGGCGCTGATCATGGACGAGTCTCGGTTTCCTTCCCTCGACACCATCGCTGAAGTTCTGGGCGGCAGGGCCCGGGTCGAGCGGATTCGGACCCCCGCAGCATGCACCGACGGCTTCCTCGAGGCGTTCTGGCGCCGCCCGGAGGCTCTTCTCGATGCACGGGTACGGTCGGCCCAGTCGTTCTGGCCGCTCCTGGCCCCCGGTGCTGAGGAACGTATCGTGGGTCGCTTGGCAGACGATCTACGCACCGGCGCCTGGGACCGGCGGTGGGGACACCTTCGTAACCAAGACGGCTTCGACGGGTCATTGCGACTTCTCGTCTCCGAGCCTTAGCGAAGCTAGGCCACGGCGGAGGCCACCCTTTTGGGCCGGCCACCCCTTCAAGAGGAGGGCCGGATCCTAGGATCGGGTCGCCGTGCGGGCCGTCAAGATGGCGGGCTGTCAGTCGGCTCCCGCATGAACTGTCTACAGCGTCAGCAATTCCTCATAGAAGCCGCCGATCTGTCGACTGCGGTCTACTAGGTGCACTTCGAGGATCCAATGGCCGGCCCGCCCCGAGGGGTCCCGTCGCCGCATTGGCAGCTCGTTGTCGGCTCTGATCATGGACTTGGCTCGGTCACCGGCGAAACGCTCATGGGGAAACTCGCCCACCAGGTGACCGCAGTGAACATTTCCGAACTCCCAGCCCAGCTCGGTGCTCAACCGCACCACCTCGCCGTACAACTCCGCGGCGGTGACGTCGGCATTGTTTTCGAAGCACCGCTTGCCGGCCGCAAAGACCCGGGGTAGGTCGTCTCGAAGCCGGAGCTTGACCGGGTCATCCCCGACCACCCACGTACGGCCAAAGTCCGCCTCCCACTGGTCGAAGATCGGACCAAAGTCGGCGAACACGATGTCGTCATCGGTGATCTCCCGATCGGGAGGGCTCGCATCAAAAGTCTGCAGAGTGTTCGGCCCGGAGCGGACGATCCGCTTGTGCCAATGTCGGGTGACGCCCAGCAGGTCCGCAGCGAGATCGCTGACTGCTCTGCTCGCTTCACTCTCGAGCACGCCGGCTTGGACGACCTCGTGGGACTCGACGAGAGCGAAGAGGGCCGCGGCCTTGGACTGCGCTTCGAGCAGGCGAGTCGCTCGTTCGTCCTCATTGTGATCAGGCATGCGTTTGACTTTAAGCCTCGACGCGGCGCCGAGATTCTCGTCTGCAGATCTCCGGTCGTCACTCGGGTTGAGACCAACACCTCATGCCCGGCAGGGCGAAGCCCGCCATAAACCGCCGAGGCCGTGACCGTTTCGACATTCAACCTGGGTCGGCCCAGGACGGCTCGAGAAGGTCAGCCCTTGACGAAGCGAAGACGTGCTACCTGTTGTTCCCAGCCGGTCGCTCGCCAGAACGCCGTTGCCTGTAAGTCGGTCTCGACGACGATCGCCTGCAACCGGGCGGCCCCGGCCCTTGCCAACCGCTGCTCGGCGGCTTCAACGAGCTGGCCCCCGAGACCGCGGCGTCTCTGACCCGGCGCCACCACCAACCGATAGATAGACCCTCGCCAGCCATCCCAGCCGGCAATGATCGAGCCCACGATACCATCACCGTCGTCAGCCACCATGAGGGCTTCGGGGTCACGGACTACCAGCGCCGCGATGCTGTCAACGTCATCGGTATGGCTAGGTTCGGCCTCGGCCCTCCGCCATAGCGAAAGGACTTGAGACGCATCCTCCACGCCTGCTGTCCGGATCACGACGCTCATTCAGAGATGCTACGAGCAACGTGCCTGCAGCATCGAGTCCCCGGAACCGCCTCAGGTCAACCTCGGTGCGAAGAGGCCATGAGGTCGGCCAAATCGTCGGGCTGGAGCATCGACGGTGGCACGTCGGGACCCCACGCATAAAGGGCCCGGAGCGATGGTTCCCATGTGCCGGGTTTCCACAACTGATCGTCGGTGATGGTGTCCATGTCGGAGTAATACTCGGAGAAGTTGCCGGCTGGGTCGCGCAGGTACCAGAAGAAGTTGGAACCGATGTAATGACGTCCCAACCCCCACGTATGCCGCTCGGGATGGCCCTCGAGCATTCGCATAGCACCACGCCCGACTTCGTCGACATCGTCGACCTGCCAAGAAGTGTGATGGAGGAACGCCACCGGGGAGGGTTGGAGCAGCAGGTTGTGATGGTCGGTGGAGCACCGCATGAAAGTGGCGATGCCAGGGACTTCGTCGCTTATCTTGAACCCGATCGCATCCACGAAGAACCGCTGGGATGCCTCGGCGTCTGGTGTGCCGATGACGACATGTCCCAGTTTGCGAGGACGAAGTGGGCCGTCCCGCACGACGCCCGGTGCACGCAGGTTCTCTCGTTCGACACGGCCCGGGCCGTTGTACGGGGTACTCGCCGCCGGATGTTGTGGGATCCGGGGCAGGATCTTGACCACGGCCCGAGCGCCGCTGTGGGTTTCGACCGCGCTGAGGCTCGCGGAGTCGCGCTCGGTCGTGACGCCGAGCCGGCCCAGTCGATCCATCACGCGATCCAAGTCGTCGGGATCGTCGACGCCCACGACCAGCTCGACCAGCCGGCGGCTGGAACGGGCGACGATACGTAGCTGTTCGCCGCCGTCGGCGGTGGAGAATCGGTCACCGTCACGGGCTAACCCGAACTCGGCGTAGTAGTCGGCTGTCTCTTCGACGTTGGGAACGCCGATCGTGATTGACGCCAGTCTGTGCAGGCCCACTGACGATCCTCCTCTCCTAGGCGGGTTGGTCTGGTTGTCGACACCGGTTGGCCATGGTGCCAATGCCTTCGATCGTGGTGGTGATCACGTCCCCGTCGGCCAGGAACCGGAAGCTGGCTGCCCCGACTCCTTCTGGGGTGCCGGTGAATATCAGGTCACCCGGCGTCAGCGTCAGAATGTTGGACAGATAGCTGATCAGGGTCGGGACATCGAAGATCAGATTCGAGGTTCGGTCCTCTTGGCGCCGCTCTCCGTTGACCTGACAGGTGAGAAGGAGGTCCGCCGGGTCGGCGAACGAGTCGGTGGAGACGACGACAGGGCCGATCGGCCCGTAGGTGTCGCGTGACTTGCCCAGATCGAAGTGGGCGGGCTCCGCCGCGAACTGCAGGGCTCGATCGGAGATGTCCTGGCCGACGGTCAGGCCGCCGACGTGGTGCCAGGCGTCCTCCCGTGGGATGCCCCGGCCCCCGACTCCGATGACCACCACAAGCTCCGCTTCGTAGTCATCGGCGCTTCCGCCGAGGACCACCGCGTCGGTGGGGCCAGCGAGACAACTCGGGAACTTGGTGAACACGACCGGCACGTCCGGCACTTTCATCTTGGCCTCGTCGGCATGGGCCTGATAGTTCAGCCCGACGGCGAACACGCTACGAGGCGAAGGGATCGGCGGCCCGAGAACGGCGACGCTGATGTTCCCGTCCGGCCGCGCCTCTGCGATTTTGCGGGCGGCTACGTGGAGGTCGTCGAGCTGAAACCACGCTTCCATCGGATCGGCGCTGACGACACCACTACTTACCCGCTCCGCGTCGAACCAGCGGCCGTCGTAGTCGACCAGTGCGGCGCGGCCTTCGATGTTGGCGAAGCGGAATGTCAAGGTAGGTCGGGCTTGTCGGGAGCATCCCAGGGCATCGAAGCCGAGACCCAATGGGTGAGCTTCTCGTCCTGGTCGTTGCTCTGAAGGTGTCGAGGCGGCGTGACGAAGGTGGCGTACGGTCGGCAGCGCAGGAGGACCCGGCCTTCCTCCTCACCTAGCGCCTTGACCATCGGCCGGAGCTCTGGCCCCAACGGTTCACCCGACATTCGCTCCGCCACCGCCATCATCAGGTCCACCAGCGTTTCCCCGTCGTCGTCGATCACCGCGTCGCAGTAGACCTGCAGGTAGGAAAAGGGCCAGGTCTCATCCAGGACGCAGAGGCTGATCTTGCCGTTCCGGGCCACAGCTTTGGCCTTGGCCCGGGCCCCCATGGTCGCCACCAACAGGTCGTCGTTGTCGGCTGGGACGTAGTAGACCACCGACATCGCCGGACCATCCGATTGGCGTCCATAGCCGAATATGCACGTCCGGTGGGTGCGAACAAACTCCCGTCTCTCTGAAGGCAGCATGTCTCGATCGGTCGGAGCCTGGAACGGATCCCTGCACAGGGGCAAAAGACGCACTGCGGCGCCGCCTCCACCTTCACTCACAACTTCACCCGTGGTGCTCATCCTGCGTTACCTCACCCTCACTATTATCGATTGATAATAAGACTACACTGAGGAGTGATGCCAGGCAAGACCCGAACGCAGACGCCAAAGACGAACCCCGTCCGGGTCCGCCGGGCCCGGACCGATATACGAGAGGCCCTACTGGAGTCGGCCCTGGTCGAGTTCGGGGCCAAGGGCTTCGATGGCGCGTCGACGCGTTCGATCGCGAAGAGGGTCGAAGCCCATCAACCCCAGATCAACTACCACTTCGAGTCGAAGGCGGCTCTGTGGACGGCGTCGGTGGATTACCTCTTCGGGTTGTTGGGACAGGCCCTGAGAGGAATGGTCCCCGCAGATCTGGCCGGGGTTGGAGCGCAGGAGATCGGGCCGGCCTTCGCCGAAGGGATACGCCGGTTCGTGAGGTTCGCGGCCGAACACCCCGAGCTCAACCAGATCATGGTCCATGAGGGCACTGCTGCCACAGACCGCCTGGCGTGGATGACCGAGACCCACGTGAAGCCGTTCTTCGACGCCATCCAACCGGCTTGGCAGCTACTTCGGGACGCCGGGGTGGCCGCACCTATCGACGGCCAGATCCTCTACTACGTGCTGGTGGGGGCGGCGTCTCTGCCGTACGTCAACGCACCGGAGGTTCGCCTGCTCACCGGCCGGGAGCCGGACGACCCAGAGTGGATCGAGGCTCACGCCAGCGGGTTGGTCGCCATCCTCCTCCCGGGACTGGGCGTCTGATCCAAGCCCGCCTGGTCGGAAATCCCAGTAGGTATTGACAAAAGACGTCGGTCGCAGGGCGGTCCGGTAGGCGGCTAAGCCGGAGCTGGACGGCTAGAACGAGAGATTCTCAGCGGGCCCGGAGACTTACGTCCGGGGGGCGCGAGTGGATGTCGATTCGAGTGGCTCTGGGACGTAGGGTGACTGCATGTTGACGGTCTACGGGGTAAGCGTCCTGACCTTCATGATGGTTATGTATGCCCTGGAGGGGCGTGACCGGAAGTTCGTCCTGGCGTTCGCGCTGGGATGCGCGCTCACGAGTAGCTACGGCTTCGCCAGTGGCGCCTGGCCCTTCGGTGTCGTTGAGGCGATCTGGTGTTTGATCGCCATCCACCGCTTCTACCGACCGACAGCATCTGCTGGCCCTGAAGGCATATGACCAGCCCACGGCATGGCGCCGCTCCCAGGCCCTCTGCGTCACCGCAGTCGACAGCCGAGACGACGCCCGGGCCGTCGAGACCACAGGCCGTGCGGTCGCGGATCCGCTCCGGACCTCATCGCTAGCATCAGCCGGATGAGTACCGCTCGGGAGCTGGCCGACCGTCTCGATGCCGCCATGAATAGGGCCAATCCGTTCGAGGCCAGCTACATGGGCGTCTCCGGCTATGACGATCTGGTGCCCGACGCCAGCGAGGCCGGCGAAGCGGGCCGGCGGGCAGAGATGGAGGAGATGCTGGCCGAGGCCCGGACCCTCGAAGCGGCGACGCCGTCGCCAGCCGACAGCGTGACTCTCGGCTGCGTCACCACGTTCATCGAGCAGGAGATCGCGGTCATCGACTCGGCCGGCGTCGAGCACATCGTGTCCTCGCAGCCTTTCGCGCCGCCGGCCCAGTTCTTCGCCGTGGCCGCACGCACAGTTCCGGCCGACTCTGACGAGGCCTCCACCTACCTGACCCGGCTGTCCCGGAGTGGCGACTACATCGATCAACTCTCCGAACGTCTCCGTACCGGTGCCGCCAAGGGGAGATTGCCCGTCGCCTCGCTGGTGGCCGACGCCGTCGAGTGGGCCGAGAAACTAGTGGCGGCGCCGGTCCCCGGCCCGTTGGCCGCTCCGCAGCCGCCGCGCGGCTGGGCCGGAGCCGACGATTGGGTCGAGCAGCGGGACCGCATCGCCGCCGACACTGTGAGGCCGGCGATGGGCCGATGGATCGACACCATTCGGGATCTCCTCCCCCAGTCCCGCCCGGCCAACAGGGCTGGCCTCACCCACATTCCCGGCGGCGACGAGGATTACCAGCGCCTCATCCGGCTGCACACCACGCTTTCGCTTACCGCCGATCAGATCCACCAGACCGGCCTGGACCAAGTCGCCGCCCTCGAAGCCCATGCCCTCGATCTCGGCGCATCGATCGGCCTGCACGACCTAAAGGCCGTCCACGAAGCACAGCGGGCCAGCGCCGGTCGGCGCCCGCCGGAGGAGACCATCCGGATCGCGATCGAGGCCGTCCGCCGGGCCGAGGTCCACGCCGGCGAGGTGTTCCCCGCTCCCCTGCCCCCGCCATGTGACATCCAGCCCATGCCCGAGTTCGTCGCCGTCAGCGGCACCGCCCCCCACTACACGCCGCCCCGCGCCGACGGCACCAGGCCCGGCACCTACTGGTTCAACACCCACCGCCCCACCGCCGGCACCGGCTTCGACCTCGAAGTCGTCGCCTTCCACGAGGCGGTCCCGGGCCACCACCTCCAGTTCGGGCGGATAATGCAGCTGACCGGCCTGCCCGACCTGCAACGGACCCGCTACCTCACCGTTTTCTCCGAAGGCTGGGGCCTCTACGCCGAGCAGCTCGCCGACGAGATGGGCATCTACTCCGGCCCTGAGGCCCGCCTCGGCATGATCACCGCGTCGCTCATGCGCGCCGCCCGGCTGGTCGTCGACACCGGTATGCACGCCCTCGGCTGGAGCCGGGACAAAGCGCTCCAGTTCTTCGTCGAACACGTCCCCGTGCCACCCGAGTTCGCCGCCAACGAAATCGACCGCTACCTGGCCATGCCCGGCCAGGCCCTGTCGTACATGACGGGCAAACTGGAGATCGTCAAGGCGAGGGACGGGGCAAAGGCGCGACTCGGCGCGGCATTCGCGTTGCCGGCCTTCCATGCTGCACTGCTCGACAGCGGCTCCCTCCCCATGCCGGTCCTGCACCGCCACATCGACCGCTGGGTCGAGTCGGTGGCCGCCAGCACTAGCTGAGCCCCGTCCAGCCCTCGGCTCGAAACGGCGCCATACTCTCCATCGTCAGCCTGACGACCGCCGGTTGGCTGGCGGCCCAAGTCGGAGGCGGACGGTCGAAACGTACTCCGGGAAGTAGCGGCCGATAACGTCGAGATCGAACCGTTCCAGGATGGACGTAGCCTCCTCACGTTCCAGCAGGAACTCGAACGAACTTCGCACGAGGCGTTGGTCATCGTCGGGTCCCAAGCCGAGGTCGGTTGTCAGCGCTGACGGCACAACGACGTGGTGACGGGTAGTTGTATTGCCATTTCGCAGAGTGACTCTGTAGGCGTGTTCGCCTAGGGAAAGGATCTCGATCTGTTCGGTCATGGTTCGATGCTGCCCCATGTCCCCATACCTCGTCGAACTGGCACGAACCAGAGCGCGATGATGGTGAGCGTGTTCGAACGGTTCACCGACCGAGCCCGCAGGGTCTTGGTGCTGGCCCAGGAAGAGGCGAGGCTTCTCAACCACAACTTCATCGGGACCGAACATGTTCTGCTCGGGCTGCTCCACGAGGGCGAGGGCATCGCGGCCAAGGCACTGACCTCGCTGGGCGTCGCCCTTGAAACCGTTCGTGAAGAGGTAGAAGAAACGATCGGCCCATCCGGGTCGTCGACCACGGGCTCGCCGCCATTCACCCCACGAGCCAAGAAGGTACTAGAGCTATCCCTGCGGGAGGCTCTCCAGCTCGGGCACCTGTACATCGGCACCGAACATCTGCTCTTGGGCCTCCTGCGTGAAGGCGAGGGGGTGGGCACCCAGGTGCTCGTCGGTTTGGGTGTCGACCTGGCTCGGGTTCGCTACCAGGTGATCCATCTACTGGGCGACCCTCCGACTGAGACCACCGCCGAGGCCACGACGATGACCGAGGCATCATCGAGACAAGGCCCCCGATGCCCTACCTGTCAATCACCCCTCGAAGACCATGTCCGCTATCGAGTCCTTCCGGTCCGTCCTGAGGCAGGGGACGAGTCCAGGACCATCGACGTCGCGTTCGTCTACTGCCTGCTCTGCGGGGTGGTGGTGGCCCATAGACCTACGGGTGACTTCGGCGGAAAGCGGCGTCCGGGGGATGGCACTCTGTCGGCCGAGGCAGAGCGGGCCCCGGCGGCGCCCGACGAGGAACGACTGATCGCCGAAGGAGTCACCGACGACGGGGTGCGCTGGGCACTTCAAGCCGGCGGAGACGACGAAAGCTATTCGACCGTGCTCCACCTAGAAGACCAATCCGGTGCCACCTCCGGGGGCGGAATGGGTGGCCCGAAGCTGTCGAACGACGACGTGATGAACGTCTACAGCAGCCAAACAGACGACGGACCGCTCGCAATCGTTGTCCGAACCGACCCGTCCATCGTCAGGGTGATCCTCGTCACTCACGACGGCGCGGAACGTGATCTCCCGCCGTGCCGAGATGCACCGATCGACGGTCTACGGTTCTACGTCGGCTTCGCCCGGCCAGTCCTCGCGGTTGACACACAGCGACCTCGGTTCGGGCTGAGAGAGGTCCGTGGGCTCAATACTGACGACACCATTCGAGAGACGTACGACCTCAGCTTCTGGGACACCAGGCTCGGAGGCAGGTCTTAGACGCTGCGGGTATCGCCAACTCGCCTGGCCGGACCTAGCGTGGGCCTATGCGCTTCGCATTCAAGACCTCGCCCCAGGGCACGACCTGGACCGACATGCTCGCGGTGTGGAAGGAGGCGGACGACATCGAGCTGTTCGAGTCGGGCTGGACCGTCGACCATTTCTACCCGATCTTTTCCGACAGCACGGGCCCCTGCATGGAAGGGTGGGTCACCCTAACGGCGCTGGCCCAAGCGACGACCCGCCTGCGCATGGGAACTTTGGTGACCGGCATCCACTATCGCCACCCGGCCATCCTGGCCAACATGGCGACCACCCTCGACATCGTTTCGCGGGGACGGCTGGAGATCGGGATCGGGGCCGGGTGGAACGAGGAGGAGTCGGGAGCCTACGGGATCGAGTTGGGCACGCCGGGCCAGCGCAGTGACCGCTTCGAGGAAGCCTGCGAGATGATCGTCGGGCTCCTCACCCAAGAGACGACCACCTTCACCGGCGAGTACTACCAGCTCACCGACGCCCGCAACGAGCCCAAGCCAATCCAGCGTCCTCACCCGCCGATCTGCATCGGCGGTAGTGGTGAGCGGAGGACGCTACGCACCGCGGCCCGGTTCGCCCAGCACTGGAACTTCGTGCGTGGCACGCCCGAGGAGTTCACCCGCAAGCGCGACATCCTGCATCAGCACTGTGAGGACCTCGGCCGCGACCCGAACGAGATCCTCCTGTCCAGCCACGTCATATTTGCCGGCGACGCGAATGCCACCGCCGACCAAGCCGCCGCACTGGCCGACGTCGGCGCCGAACTGGGCATTGTCTCCCTCCGACCGCCCCTCGATCCCGGAGTGCTCGAACCGTTGGCCACCGTCTTGGGCAAGCTCTAGCGGAGCGAGGAACTGACCATCGCACAAGCTTCGCGCCTTGGTCGCGAACCCTAGATCACGCCGTTACACCACATTCCCGACAGACCCCTTGGCCCGACAGATCTGACGCCCACGGCGCCAAATGAGGTGGTGTGTCACTACCAGGCAAGCTCGCCTTCGTTCTCATGGAAGGTGCCGGTGGGGCCGTTCTTGCCAATGGTAGCCATGCGTACGATGACTTCTGCGCCCTTTGCCACGGGCTGGCCCGCCGCGCTGAAGGGAGTGAGGTCGGTGGCGGTGAAGCCGGGCTCGACCGCGTTGAACTTGATCCCTGGCAGTGCCTTGGCGTACTGGACGGTCAGCATCGACACGGCGGCCTTGCTCGCGCCGTACATGATGGCCGGGTAGTGGAATTGGCGCCGATCGGGATTTGTGACGGCCCAGAACGAGCCGAGGGCACTGGAGACGTTGACCACGACAGGGTTGTCAGACTTCTCCAGCAACGGAAGCGCGGCCTGGGTGACACGGATGACACCGATCACATTGGTGTCGAAGACGTGGAGCGCCTCCGGGCCGTCGACCGCCGCAATGGTGCTGATCCCGGCGTTGTTGACGAGGACGTCCAAGTGGCCTTCGCGTTCGGCGATGACAACGAGGGCGGTCTCCACCGACGTGTCGTCGGTGACGTCGAGCTGCACGAACTGGCCGCCGAGCTCGGATGCGGCCGCCTTCCCGGGCTCGACGCTGCGTGCCCCGAGATAGACGGTGTGGCCGTGCTCGATCAGTTGTCGGGCGGTCTCATAGCCGAGCCCCTTGTTCGCTCCGGTGATTAGCGTCACGGTCATGTGTGCTACTCCCTGTCGCTGATTGTGCAATCGCGTTGTCGATGATGCCCGTGCTGAAGGGCGTTACCGAACGACGACCCTGACAGCGCCACTTCGCTCACTTGGGCTTGGTCAATGGCATCGCCCCGGCGTATCGGGCCGGTTGTGTCGGCTGACCACGGACCCACTCCTCCGCCTCTTCGAGAGTATCGAATGGCCCGCAGACGGTGTCTGGGGCTGTGTGGAGCGTCACCGCAGAGCACCACCGCTGCCACCGCGCCAACTCTACGCGACGCTCCTCTCCCAGTCCGCCCGATGCAGGAGCCGATTGGCGCGACCGGAGTAACGCCGACGCTTTCGCGTGGCGGCGCGAAGGCGATTTGGCCGGGCTGAAGGCATCAAGGCCGTTGCGAGGGAGCAAATAGACTTGATCCATTGGGTCTATAGGTTACCGGCGACTACGACCATGCCCCGGATGTCGACGTCATGGCGGAGGGCATCGGAGCGGGCATGGACGAGCTCCTAGCGGCCCCCGGTACCGCATCGTCACGGCTGTCATCGGTATGACTCGGGTCAGTCCGGTCAGCCGGTCTGGGGCGGGCGAGACGGGAACCACGACAGCGCCCGCCATATAGGCCTCATAGCTCAAGAAGAGAGCCCCGCGTGACGACAACTTGTGGGAGCTATGGCGGATCCAACCCGCAACCGAACCGGCACTGGCTCCCCGCCAGGCCCCTCCAAGTTGATCTCTCTAAACGGGACAGCTCTGGAGTTGCCCGCCATTCCGAAGAGCGGGCGACACCACCTGGGCGTACGGTTCCTGCTGATCTCGGTGGTCCTGATCCCGATGCTGGCGACTTGCATCCTCGTCGCCTCCTCGGCCACCTCTGCCTGGGGAGCCCACCGCGACGCTGGGAAAGCAGCCAAAGACGCAACCCAGCTGGCGGTGGTCGCCTCGGCCAGGGCCAAGCTGAGTAGCTTCCAGTTGCCGTTCACGGCGGTGTCCTACGCCGCCCAGCTCGGCATCAGCATATCGGTACTGGACAACCTGCTGCACCCGACCGTGCCTTTCCAGGACCAGCTGGCGCAGGGTGCGACCATCCTGGCGAGCTATCCCACCCTCTCGTCGACGCCGACCATGCGGGCCGACATCTCGCAGTTGCAGGCGATCATCCCCGCAATAGTCGCCGGGACCATTTCGTTCGACCGGGTCAACGCCTTCTTCGTCAAGACCGACTCAGACATCGACGACATCTGGTACCGGGACTACAACCAGCTCCAGACCGACATCAAGTCCTGGCGGCCCCCGGCGTCCTTCGAAGCGCATATGGCCGCACTGTTGCAAACCTACCAAGCGTTCCTGGCCGGCGGAAACGAAATCGGGGATTCCGCTTACGTCCTCGAAGGCGTCGGTCCCGCCAACGCCAAGCAGCAACTGATCCAGGCCGCCGGCGAATACCAGACCGCAGAAGGTGAGTTCGCCGGCCAGCTGGGCCCCAAGGCCGAGCAGGCATGGCGCCACCTGCAGACCGCCCCCACCGACGTGCGCTTCGCCGCCACCATCCAAAAGGCAGTCACCGTCGCAGTCAACGGTACGAAGCCGTCGCTGAGCGGCAACCTGGCTTTCAGCGGCTCCGCCCTGGCGCCCTCGCTCAACTACCTGGCCGACTTGAACAGCCTCGTGACCTCGGCCTCCCAGGACCTCCACGACACCGCCATGGCCCAGGCTTCTGCCGCCACCCGCCAACTCACCGACGAGATCGTCTTCCTCTCCCTTCTGGCGCTCCTCTGCATCAGCGGCGTGCTTGCCGCCGGTCGCATGCTCACCCAGCCGCTGAAGAGGTTGGCGGCCGGCGCCCTGCAAGTAAGCAACGGGGAGTTCGACCTGGAACCCCTGGCCGACAAAGGTCCCAGAGAGGTCGTGACCACGATCGCCGCGTTCAACGACATGGCCTCTACCCTGAAGGCCGTCGAGGAGAAGGCCGTCGGCCTGGCGGCTGAGGACCTCTCCGATCCTGAGCTGCGCAAACCCCTGCCGGGCCGGACCGGCCAGGCCCTGCAGGTATCGATCGACGCCCTCAGTGACCGGATACACGAGCGGCAGGTGCAACGCCAGCTCCTGCACGAGGCGGCCACCCACGACGCGCTCACGGGGCTGCTCAACCGGCGTGCGGTGCTCGAGTATCTCACCGACGACGTGAGTCGGCGCCGAGAGGCTGGTGAGACAGTGGCCGTGTTGTTCATCGACCTCGACGGCCTGAAACCCATCAACGACGTCTACGGGCACGAGGCAGGCGACGCCGCCATCACCGCCACCGCAATGGCCCTCACCCGCGTCACCGACGCGTGCGACGTGGTCGGACGCCTGGGCGGCGATGAGTTCCTGGTCGTGCTGTGCCACGGCCACAGCTGCGACGGGGATACCGTGGTGCAGCGAATCCGTCAGGCCGTGGCGCAGTGCCGGATCTCCGTGAAGGCGGGCGTCGTTCCCTTGGAGGCCAGCGTCGGCGTCGCCCTCGCCCAATGTGACCAGGACACCGATCCCATGACGCTCGTCCGCCAAGCCGACCAAGCCATGTACGAAGCCAAGAAGGCCGCCCGCGCCCGCCGAGAACGCGCCGTCTCGGGAACGTAACTGGGTTCCAAGCACACTCCGGGCTCGTCCGCCCGATCACCACCGAGCCATACCTTCAGGGGGACTCGGCAGACGCCTAGCCGGACCCGCGGTGACGATCGGCGCCCGCGTGCAAGAGTATCCCCGTGGCCATCGTCGATCGAGTGGAGTCCGGGGTACGCCAAACGGCGTCAGATCCCTACGGCACTGATATCTATACCGAGCCGCCCGGGGATCCGGACACTTTGAACAGCCTCGGACCGCTGCGGCCCCTTGCCGGGGTCTGGGAGGGAACGAAAGGATCTGACGACCATCCGGTTGCCGACGGGTCCGAGCACAGCGTGTTCGTCGAGCACTACGAGCTCCAACCAATCGATTTCCAGACGAACGGACCCCAGCTCTTCTACGGCTTGCGCTACCACACCCACATCGTCGAACCCGGTCAGATAGTGACGTTCCACGATCAGATCGGCTACTGGCTCTGGGAACCAGCGGCATCCATGGTTACATTCACCCTTGCGATCCCTAGAGGGCAAGTGCTGCTTGCTGCAGGATCAGTCGACGTCGACGCCAAGGAGTTTGAACTCACTGCAGCCCTGGGGTCCGAAGTCCACGGCATCCTTTCCAACCCATTCCTTGATCGGGCATTTCGGACGACCAGCTACCGGATTCACGTAACGGTCAACGACGATGGGACCTGGTCGTACGAGGAAGAGGGAGTGCTGGAAATCCCGGGGCGCGAAGTGCCGTTCCACCACGTCGATCGCAACACGTTGCACAAGGTTGCCGAACCCATTCCAAATCCATTGGCCAGACTTGGCCCGGGCGACACCAGTCTCGGCATCGGAAGCCTACGAAATGAGAGAGGGAGACTCTAATGAACCACCTGTTGCGCGAGCTTGCACCGATCTCGGACGCGGCCTGGGAGCAGATCGATGCCGAAGCGCGCAGATCGCTGAAGCATTATCTGGCGGCGCGACGGCTGATTGATTTCACCGGCCCTCTCGGGTGGGAGTACTCCTCGGTCGGCCTCGGGCGCACAGAATCCCTGTCTGAGCTCTCGGCCGAGGGTGTCGAAGCAGCTGGACGCAAAGTGCTCCCCATCGTCGAGTTTCGGGCCCCGTTCTCTATAACGTCGGTCGAACTGGCGGAAGCCGAGCGCGGCGCCCGCGACCTCGATCTCTCTGCCGTTATCGGTGCCAGCCGATCAGCGGCCTTGGCCGAGGACGCAGCGATCTTTCACGGCTACGGGGCCGGCGGCATCTCCGGGATCGTCCCGTCGTCGCCGCACGAGGCGGTTACCATAGGCGACGATTACGCCCACTACCCCCAGCATGTGGCCAAGGCGGTTGCGCTGCTGCGCGACGCTGGCGTCGCCGGACCCTATGCGATAGCGATGGGACCACGGTGTTTCACGGGTGTCACAGAGACGACCGAACACGGCGGATATCCCGTATTCGAACATCTACGCAACATCCTTGGAGGCGACGTCATTTGGGCGCCCGCCGTGGACGGTGCCGTAATCGTGAGTCAACGAGGCGGGGACTTCGAGATGACCGTAGGACAGGACTTCTCGATCGGCTTCTCCAGGGCCGACGCCGATGACGTGCACCTCTACATCGAAGAGAGCCTCGCATTCCGCATCAACACACCGGAGGCGGCCATCCACCTGGCCCACAAATGAAATTACGGCCTCGAGGCCCCGGTTCTAATCGGGACGGTCCTGGGACAATCTGAAACAGAATCGGCACGTTGACGGCGAAAGCCGGCAGCCCAATCAAACTGGTGGCCTTCACCATAATTGGGGTGTTGTCAGGCGGGCGCTCTGGTTCCCGGATGGCTGTGGGAGGCTGTCGGGGTCGTGACCGATGCTGTGACGAATGAGGTGAAGACCACCGGAGCTGCTGCCACGGTCCGTAACCCGGATGTCATCGGCGCCTCCTCGGCCTTGGCTGCCGCCGCCGCGCTGGGCCTGCCAGCACTGGCCGGCCTGCTGGTCGGCACAGACGATGGGCTGTGCCTAGTCGACGCCGACCGGCGTTACGTCTATGCCAACCCGGCGGCATGTCAGATGTTCGGCCATCCGCTCGAGCAGTTGCGGGGCCGGGACTTTCTGGACACCTTCCCGTCCCGAGAGCACGCCACCTTGGTCGCCCACCTCCCCCAGACGGTTGGTGGTACGGCCGCCCGGTTCACTTCTGTGCTGTACGGCGCCGACGGCTCAGAGCGCGAGATGGTCTGCTTGATGTTCGCCATCGACATCGACGGGAGCCCCCACGGTGTGGCCATACTCCAAGACATCACCGGCCCCCGGGCGGCCGCCCGCACCGCGGTGGCCCTGTCCCAAACCACCGCCCAACTGGTCGGAACGGGGCCGACCGGCGAGATCCTGGCTGGCCTAGCCCGCCACGCCGTCGAGGGGACGCGGGCCGTGGTGTGCGGGATCGCCGTGGTGAGCGACGATCACAAGATCGTCTCGGTGGGCGCCTACAGCAGCCCGGAGAACGGATTGCCGCCGGGCAGCGGCAAGACACGATCTGCCGCCTGGGACACCTTCGCGGGCGTTACCGGCGAGGAGGTCGTCGAGGCCACCTACTTCGAAGGTTGCGCCTCCGTCGCCGGCACTCTCATCGACCTCTTGTTCGTGGCCATATCGGTGTCCCCCCACAACGACGTCGGCAAACGCGCCCCGCTCACGTTCCAGGTCCAGGCCGCCGTCGCATTCACGACCCTGCTGAACGCACTAGTCGTCGCGCTAGTCGCCGTCCTCCCCGGCAACGACCTCGGCTCCGCCAGCGTGTTCCTGGCCTGCACCGGAATCAGCTCGACCATCGGCATGGCTGGACTCACACAACGAAACTGGCCCGGAGCCCGCCACCTGTGGGGCCTCGCCATCATCCCCGCGCTCGGAGCCCTATATATCATCCAGCTCCTCAACGGAATCGACATGTTGCTCAATCCGACAGATACAGGCACCGTCCACCTCCAGGCCCTACTGATCATCGTGTTCTTCATGATCGCCATCGCCCGTGCCTGGCAGATGATCGGCGCCCGCGACACGCGCCTGGCCGCGATGGTAGGAGACCTCCTACGCGAACGAACCACCACCATCGACCACCTCGTCGGTAACCGGTCCGTGGCGGACGGTTCGGACGCCATCCTCGGGGCCTCTCGGCAAACGTCGAGCGATAAGCGTGCGACAACGGATCAAGTTTTCGAGAGAAGTCGGGTGAGGCCTAACCCGTACGGGCCTGTCGCCTGAAGACTCCTCCGGTCGTGGGTGGTCAGGCAGCAGCTACCGGGTGGGACGTGTCGTAGCCGCCCTTTCCGTCAGGCCCGCCGGTCGTGCCGTTGCCCAGCTCCCCGTTAGCGTTGTATCCCCAGCAGTCCACACGGCCGGACGACAGTTGCGCACAATAGCCGCCGTCAATGTTGTTGCTGCTGGACACAGAGACCGCGTCGCTAAGGCTCGTTACGGCCTGGGGAGTGCCGGTTCCGTCAGGGCCGCCGGTCGTCCCGTTGCCCAATTCCCCGTAGTAGTTGTATCCCCAGCAGTCGACGGCGCCGGTCGAAAGCACCGCACAAAAGCCGTAGTTACCGTTGCTGCTCACCGAAACGGCGTCGCTTAGGCCCGTTACAGCCTGGGGCGTGTCGTAGCCGTAGTCTCCGTCTGGCCCGCCGGTCGTCCCGTTGCCCAGCTCCCCCTCGGCATTCAAGCCCCAACAGTCCACAGCGCCAGTCGAAAGCACCGCACAAAAGCTGCCGATAAAGTCACTGCTCACCGAGACCGCGTCGCTAAGGCCCGTGACAGCCCGGGGCTTGTCGTCCCCATCCTCTCCGTCAGGCCCGCCGGTCCTGCCGTCACCCAACTCCCCCGCGTAGTTATCTCCCCAACAGTCCACACCGCCCGTCGACAGCAGCGCGCAAAAGCTGTCGTCCGTTTCGCTACTCACCGAGACCGCGTCGCTAAGGCCCGTTACGGCCTGGGGAGTGTCGTAGCCGTCCTGTCCGTCAGGCCCACCAGTCGTCCCGTTGCCCAACTCCCCCCAGTTGTTGTATCCCCAGCAGTCCACACCCCCAGTCGACAGCACCGCACAAAAGCTGTTCAATTGTTCGTAGCCGTCGCTGCTCACCGAGACCGCGTCGCTAAGCCCCGAGACAGCCTGAGGGGTGTCGTATCCACCATCGCCGTCAGGCCCGCCGGTCGTCCCGTTGCCCAACTGCCCGTAGTAGTTGTAACCCCAGCAGTCCACACCGCCCGTCGACAGCAGCGCGCAATAGCTGCCGACACTGTAGTAGTCGCCGCTGGTCACAGAGACCGCGTCGCTAAGGCCTATCACGGCCTGGGGAGTGTCGTAGCCGTCCTCTCCGTCGGGCCCGCCGGTCGTCCCGTTGCCCAACTGCCCGAAGTCGTTGTATCCCCAGCAGTCCACACCCCCAGTCGACAGCACGGCACAAAAGCCGTAGTCATCGTCGCTGCTCACCGAGACCGCGTCGCTAAGGCCTGTCACGGGCTGGGGACTGTCGTAGCCATATCGGTCAGGCCCGCCGGTAGTCCCGTTACCCAACTGCCCGTAGTAGTTGCTTCCCCAGCAGACCACGGCGCTCGTCGACAGCAGCGCACAATAGCTGTATCCGCCTCCGGTCACAGATACAACCCCCGCTAGTGGCGACCCCCCGTGCCCCTCCGTCACCGCCGCTCTAGCGGTCGCCTCCGGCCCGCTGGCGCCGGTGACAGTCAAGGTGAACCTGTACGTCTCAATCACCGTCGCGACGCTCGAAGGAACCGTCACCGTCGTCTTGACCTTGCCGTTCGAGCAGGCAACCGAAACAGGCAGCCCAGCAATCGTCGGGTTCGAGGAGAACTCGCAGCTCGTCGCGCCGGTCACCTGCGCGCTCAACTTCACCTGCCCACCCGAAGAAGACAGCGATGAAGGAGCGGCCATGAAAGAAGAAACAGTGGCGTCCGCTGGGGCAGCACCCGCGACGGAATCAGACCCGAAAGACCCAGGCCCCCCAACCAGAAGAGCGACGACCGCTCCCAATGCAAGAAAGCCGAATCCTCTGAGATGTCTCCTGCCTCTGCAGGCCACCAGACCCTCCCGAACGCTCCGACGCCTGTCGGAACGGGCCCATTCCGCCAGGACCCCCCAGCGCAGCCCACAAGCACGCTACCACTGTCACGACCCCGTACCCGCCTGACAGTTTGACCCTCGTACCTGCACGACACCGGGACGCGGGTTAGCCCGGCGGCGCTCGGCGGCGTCTTCCAGCTTGACAGGGACTTGGCATTTCGCCGGCCGGATGTCTGGCTTATTGGGAAGCGTCGAGGGCGAGGATGAGCTTGCCGGTGTGGACGCCGTCGAATAGCCGAAGAAGTACGTCCGGGAAGTCTCGGATATCGCCGTGCACGACATCCTCCTGCGAGCGCAGCTCGCCGCTTTCGAGCCAACGGGTCAGCTGGGCGACGCCCTCGGCGTAACGGTCCGCGTAGTCGAAGATCACGAACCCTGTCATCGAAGCGCGCGCCACGAGGAGCTGCATGTAGTTGGCCGGGCCGCTCGGTGCCTCGGCCGCGTTGTACTGAGAGACCGCCCCGCATAGCACCACCCGAGCACCGTGGGCGAGGCGGCGTAGCGCTTCCTCGAGGATCCTTCCACCCACGTTGTCGAAGAAGACATCGATGCCGTCGGGCGCATCCTTGCGCAGTCGGGCGCGAACGTCGTCGCTCTTGTAGTCGATGGCTGCATCGAAGCCGAGCTCGTCGACGAGCCACCGGCACTTGTCCCGCCCTCCAGCGATCCCCACGACCCGGCAACCTTGGATCCGGGCGATCTGGCCGACGATGCTTCCCACCGACCCGGCGGCGGCCGATACCACGACAGTCTGGCCGGGCTGGGGTCGGCCGACATCGCGCAGCCCGAAGTACGCGGTCAAGCCACTGATGCCCAAAACGCCGAGCTGTACCGGTGCCGGCGCCAGGGCCGTCTCGACTCTTGTCACGCCCGTTCCGTCCGAGAGCGCGAAGCGCTGCACGCCGAAGACGCCGTACACAGTCTCGCCTACGGCATAGTCGGCGTGGTGCGAGTCGACGACGCGGCCGATGCCGCCGGCGCGCATGACTTCGCCGATCTCGACTGGTGGTACGTAGGAGCGACCGGCGTTCATCCACGAGCGCATGGCGGGATCGATCGACAGGTACTCGACCTGGACACGAAACTCCCCCTCCCCTGGTTCCGCAGACGACTCCTCGACGAAAGCCCAGTCAGCGGCCTTGGGCAGGCCGACGGGCCGGGCGGCCAGCCGGCATTGCAGGTTGATGGGTATCATGACAGACGCTCCTCTTGTCGGGGACGGCCTGGAAAGCGTGCGGATATGACGGTGAGCACGGCGCGGCCGGCCACGTCCTCAGCCGTGGACGGCACGACGGCTACTACGTCGGCGCCGGCTTGGAAGTATGCCGAGATCCGCCCGGTCACTTCCTCCTCCGATCCCAGGGCGCAAATGCGTTGGAGCAACTCGTCTGGGATCAGATCAGCGAGTTTCGCTCGCGGTACGCCCGAGCGAGCTCGCTCGACTAGTTCGGAGAAGCCCATCGCCGAGAACATCTCGCCATAGCCCGGCGGTGCGAGGTACATCGCCAGCTGAGCGGCCAGCTGGGCCCGAGCTTCGTCGCCCGGGTCCAACGCGACCGGCACCCACACGGCCAGGCTGGGCGCGGGGCGGCCGGCGGCGGCTGCCTTGGCGTCGATCAAGGCTCGAACGCCGCTGACCTGCGATGGAGGCACAAGGTTGACGACGACCTCGTCGGCATGGCGCGCCGAGACGCCCAGCATGGCCGGGCCGAACGCGGCGACCGAGACGCGAGTGTCGGCCAGGGGGTGGTGCAGACGGAAACCGTGCGTGCGCACATGGTTACCGTCGAAGTCCGAGGACTCACCCGCCAGGATGGGCCGCAGCGCGCTGAGCGTCTCGTGCATGCGCGAGGCGCTGTGCTCCCAATCGTGGCCGTGCCAACCTTTCACGATCGCCGGGCTGGAGGCACCGAGGGCGAGGCGAACCGGGCTGCCGGTGAGCGTCGCCACCGATGACGCGGCCAACGCCATCGAAGCCGGGGTCCTCACACCGATGGCCACCGGGCCGACCTTCAAACCGAGTCCAGGCGTGCGGTATCCGATCGCAGTGGCCAGGGCGAACGCGTCGAAGGTCGCCATCTCGCCAATCCATAGCGTGTCCAGCCCAGCGGCTCGGACCGCGAGGGCGATGTCCAGCGCCTCGTCGTCGGGCCGGTTACGCCAGAACGGGACGACGGCTTCGACTTTTGGGCTCATAGCGGCGAGGCGTCGGCGGGCAGACCGAGCAGGATCCGACCGGGCAGCTCGCGGGAGGTCTCGTTGACTTGGAAGTGAGCGGTGGCGGTGTGGGCATCGCGGAAACGCTTTTGCAGGGGTGAGTCGTCGTAGATCGCCGATCCACCGGCCAGGTCGTACATCGAACCCACAATGGCCGCCGATGTGCGCGCCGCGTGCGTGGCCGCTAAGCGAAGGGCATTGCGGAGAGGGAGCGGGACCGGCGCTTCAAGCTGGGCCGCCTGCCAGGCGGCCTCGATGGCTTCGTAGAACAGACCTCTCGCGGCTCGCAGCGACGCCTCGGCTGTGGCGACGGCGGCCTGGGTGGAAGCGCGCTCGGCGAGAGTGCGGCTAGAGCCGAGTCCGACCTTGCCCGTGGCCAGAGCGAGGAGATCGTCAATAGCGGCACGCGCGTTCCCCAACGCAGGCGCCGCAACCGACAGCGCGAAGAAACCGAATGGCGGGAAGCGGTAGAGCGGGCGGTCGATGAGCGGCCCGTCGAACAACGAGAACACGCGGGCTGACGGCACGAAGATCTCGTCGGCAACAGCATCGTGACTGCCCGTGCCGCGCAAGCCCAGGGTGTACCAGGTGTCGAGCACGTGTAGGTCCTGCTTGGGGATCGCCACCACGCTCGGCGCCGGCCGATCGGCAGCGTCATCCTCCATCAGGCAGCCGGCGAAGAGCAGGTCGGCATGGGTGATCCCGCTGCAGAAGGCCCACCGGCCCGAGACGATAACGCCGCCGTCTACTGGCCGGGCCTGGCCGCGCGGCGCCCACACTCCCGCCGCGATCTGCCCGGCGCCGAACAATTCGGTTCGAGCGTCGGCGGGCAGGTAGGCCGCCAGCAGGCTGCTGGTGATGGCGATCGACACACACCAGCCGACGGAGGCATCGGCGCGGGCGATCTCCTCCGCGCAGCGCAAGGCCATCTCGGGCGCCAACTCCAAGCCTCCAACCTCGCGCGGGGCGCCCGCGTTGAGCAGGCCGCCGCCCTGTAGGCGCTCCACCAACTCGTCGGGGAGCCGCCGTAGTCGGTCGGTATCCCCCGCCAGTTCTCCCGCCAACGCGGCGATGTCGCGGGCGACCTCTTCGATCTTGCTTCCGCGTGACGGTGTGGCCGGTGGCTCGGTCTGATTCATCACCTTCCCGTTCATCGACATCTGAGGCCAGTGTTTCAATCACGTTACGGCCTGCTCGAACGCGTCGCCTACGCCCGCGATCCCGACCGCTGCGAATACCGCTGACCCCGGCCGGACGCGACCGCTTCCCCGCCATCGTGGCTCTCATGAGATGGGGCGACAAGCATCTCGCCGGCCCCGAAGGGCCGCCGATAGTCCTACGCCATCACGCCTGCGGCCAGATTGCCGAGGCGCGCCTGACCTGCCAGCACTGCGGCGAAGATCGAGGCACGCACCGTCACGCTCGAGCCCGGCCCCGCATTCCGCGACCGCAACCATCGGCGCGACCCGCAAACCGACCGCAATTCGACAACCTGAGGTGTAGCTCTGGCTCGGCGCCAATCCAAGATAGGACCCAATTGATACTTGGTAACATGGAATATCACCAAATATAGAGGAGAACTAATGGTCACTGACGATCAGATCGCGCTGCGGCGACTCCTGGACAAAGACAGCATTGTCGACCTCGTCCATCGGTACTCGTACTGCGTCGATCACCGGCTCTACGACAAGGTTGTCGACCTATTCACCGAAGACTGCACGGTGGACTACGGTCCTGTTAGGCCGCCTTTGCGCACCCGAGTTGCTCTCCGGCAGATGTTCGGGCACCCAGACGGCGGGTTTAAGGCCACCAGCCATCACAATGCCAATGTTCTGGTGACATTTGAAGATGACAACAGAGCAAACGTGCGCACGTCGGTGTATGCCTGGCACGAACGAGCTGACGGAGTCACTCCGAGGTTGTGGGGCTACTACCACGACTCGATCGTCCGCACTCGCGAGGGCTGGCGCATCGAAACACGACAGCTGCGGGTACTAGGGGTCGAGGACTGGCATTCGAAATGGCATTGGGCACTCGACGTAGACGTCGATTAGGGCTCGCCACGAAACAACTTGGAACATGTCCCTATCAATGACCAGCCCTTATGTCGAAGAATTGCGTCAAGTTGTTTCGTGGCCAGCCCTTCGCAAGAGTTAGGGCAAATGGCTCCTCGGGGTGCTCAAGACGCGGCGTTGAAGGAGGTGCCTTCGTCCGGTGCGTTCGAACTGCCCTGCCGGCTTTCCCCTAAGCACCTTCGCCCAAGTAGGCCGCCCTCACGCGCTCGTCGGTCAGCAGGCTGCGGGCCTGATCGGACATCACTACCTCGCCCACTTCCAGGACGTACCCCCGGTCCGCCAGCTTCAACGCTTGAGCGGCGTTCTGCTCGACCACCAACACGGTGGTTCCGAGATCGCGGATGTTGCGGATGATCTGGAATATCCGGGTGACGAGCATGGGGGCCAGACCCATCGACGGTTCGTCCAGCAGCAGCAGCTTGGGCTTGCTCATCAGGGCCCGGCCGATGGCCAGCATCTGCTGTTCGCCGCCAGAGAGGGTTCCGCCGATCTGTTTGCGGCGCGTGTCCAGCTCGGGGAACAGTTCGAAGACCTGCTCCATATCCGCGCCGATCGATCCTCGCCGTTGGTAGGCGCCCATCTCCAGGTTCTCGACGACCGACATGTCGGGAAAGATGCGCCGGCCCTCGGGAACGTGCCCGATGCCCATGGCCACTATCCGGTGCGGCGGGAGACCGGATATCACCTCGCCACCGAAGCGCACGGTACCCGCCGCCGGATGGAGCAGCCCGGAAATGGTCCGCAGGGTGGTGGTCTTGCCCGCCCCGTTGGCACCGAGCAGGGTGACGACCTCGCCCGTGTCGACCGCCAGGCTCACCCCCTTGAGGGCGCGGATGGTGCCGTAGCGCACCTCCATGTCGGACAGCTCGAGCAGCATCAGCCCGCTTCTTCGTCCTCGGTCGTGCCCAGATAAGCCTCGATCACGCGTTTGTCGCGCTGCACCGTGGCCGGGGTGCCGGTTGCGATCACCTCTCCGAAGTTCAAGACGACGACCCGCTCGGCTATGGACATGACCAGCCGCATGTCATGCTCTATGAGGAGGACGCTGATCCCCAGCTCACTGTTGACCCGGCGGATCACCCGCTCGAGCTCCGCCTTTTCGGACTGATTGGCCCCCGCGGCGGGCTCGTCCAAGAGCAGGAGCGATGGCTCGGTTCCCAAAGCCCGAGCTATCTCCAAGCGCCGTTGATCGCCGAAGGCCAGAGCGCTCGACAGGGTGTTGGCCTGGGCCCGCAAGCCGACGAACTCCAGGAGCTCAAGGGTTCGTTGGTCGCTCTCCCGCTCCTCGCGGCGGGTTCGCGGCAAGCGCAGCACCGCCCCGATGGGACCGGTGTGCTGGCGGGACTCCACCCCGATCTTCACGTTCTCGAATGTGGTCAGGGCGTTGAATAGGCGGCTGGTCTGGAAGGTCCGGGCGATGCCGAGTCGGCTGACCCGGTTGGGTCTGCGCCCTATCACCTCGACCGGTTCGCGGTGTGGATCTCCGCAGAACTGGATTGAGCCTTCCTGCGGCTCGTACACGCCTGTGAGGCAGTTGAACAGCGAGGTCTTGCCCGCCCCGTTGGGCCCAATGACCGACAGGATTTCGCCTCGCCGCTGATCGAGGCTGACGTCGGACAGGCTGGTGACGCCGCCGAAGCGCAGCGTGACCTCGCTGACCGAGACGATCAGGTCCTCGTTCGGCGCGACAGTCGAGGCCTCGCTCATGGAGGCGACCCTGGAGGCGCCAAGGCATCGGCCGTACCGATCCCCTGCTCGGCCAGGCCGATCTCCCGGCTGCGCCGGCGGGACGGGATGATTCCCTGCGGGCGGAAGATCATCATCACGATGACCAGGGCACCGAAGTAGACGTACAGATCCTGCTCGTTGTACCAGGAGTAGTTCGAGGTACGCAGGAAGTTCTGGCCCCACTGCAGGAAGGCGGCGCCGATGAGTGCGCCTGGTAGCGAGCCCATCCCGCCGAACACGACCAGTATCAGCACGAGGATCGACATCTGGACGCTGAACTCAGTGGGATCGATGAAGCCGATCTTGCTGGCAAACAGCACGCCGGCAAAGCCGGATGTCGACGCCCCGATGGCGAAGGCCATGATCTTGTACTTGAGGGGATTGATCCCGCAGGCCTCGGCGGCCACCTCGTCCTCGCGAATGGCGGTCCAGGCCCGTCCCACCCGGGAGTTCTCGAGTAGATGGAACACGACCAACGCCACGATGACGAAGACGAGCAGCAGGTAGTAGTAGGGGACGTTGGCCTGGGCCCCGACCGGGAACTTGTAGTGGATACCGAAGACGTTGATCGAGAAGCGTTTGATCCCGATGACACCCTGAGCGCCGCCAGTGACCGACCCGAGCGTGTTGGCCACGATCTGGATGATCTCGCCGAAGCCTAGGGTGACAATGGCCAGATAGTCGCCACGAAGGCGAAGGGTCGGGGTGCCCAGGATGACGCCGGCGGCCATGGCGGCCAAGACGGCGAGCGGCAGGACCCAGAATGGGTTCAGCACGATCGGGGGATGCACCGGAAGTACGCCCGTCCAATAGGCCGCCGAGTAGGCGCCGATGAGATAGAAGGCGATGTAGCCGAGATCGAGCAGACCGGCGAAACCGACGACCACGTTGAGACCCAAGGCCAACAGGACGTAGGTACCGATCTGGTCGACTGTGATTTCCTGCCAGGTGCCGGAGATGACTTGCGGCAAAAGCGCGGCTGCGGCGATCAACCCGACGTAGGAGCCCCAGCGCACCCGGCGGTCGCTGAACGGCTCGATGGCCCCCTGCCACGTTTCGCGGACCGCCGGACGCCAACGGTCGCGGTTGCGAACCCAAAAGGTGGATAGAAACCACGCGATGACGCCAGCGGCAATGAAGGCGATGACACGTGGCCGTAACCAAGAGTGGATCACGCCATAAGTAGGGTTGCCTTCGAGACCCTCTGGGCCCGTGATCAGGGCCAGGATCAGCGCGCCGAAAGTGAAGCCGGCAAGCCGCCGGCCGTCGGGTCCGCGTGACCAGACCAACAATCGGTCGGAACGGGCCTTCACGCCGCCCGCCCCAGCTTCTCGCCCAGGATGCCGGTCGGCCTGAACATCAGCACCAGGACCAGGATCCCGAACGCCACCACATCCCGCCATGAAGTCTGGATGCAGGACACGGGAAGGTTTTCGGCAACTCCCAGCACCAGGCCGCCGATCATCGCCCCTCGTATGTTGCCTATACCGCCGAGCACCGCCGCCGTGAACGCCTTGATTCCGGGGGTGAAGCCCATGGTGTAGGCGACGCCGGTCGGAATCGCATACAGGAACCCGGCCGCCCCGCCCAGCAGACCCCCGATGACGAAGGTCTGCGAGATGACGCGATCGATGTTGACGCCCATGAGGCTGGCTGTGTCGGCGTCTTGGGCGACGGCCCGGATGCCGCGGCCGAGACGGGTGAGGGCGACCACCCGGTCGATCAAGACCAGGAGGACCAGGGTCACGACGGCCACGATGACGTAGTAGGTCTGGACGGGGGCGCCAAAGACGGTGAATACGGTGCCGTTGGTGAATGCGTTGGGGATTGATATGGGCTGGCGTCCGAACTCCTTACCAGCCAGGTTGTACAAGAAGTAAGAAGCGCCTATGGCGCTGATCAGGAAAGCCAGGCGTGGGGCGTTACGCCGGCGCAACGGGCGGTAGGCCACCCGCTCCAACAGGAAGGCCACGGCCGCTCCTGAGACCGCCCCGGCAGCGAGTCCCAGCACGACTAGGCCAACCGACGCCAGCCCGCTGGGTTGCTTGGAGCCGATGACGTTCTGTAGGACAAAGAGCCCCCCAAAGGCGCCGCTCATGAACACCTCGCTGTGAGCGAAGTTGATGAGCCGCAACACGCCGTAGACCAGCGTGTAGCCCAAGGCGATTAAGGCGTAGATGAACCCGTTGGCCAAGCCGCCAATGAAGAGGTTCCAGAAGTTAGTTGTGAAGCACACGTCCTCGGCTCACCCCGCTCTCCAGCTACGGCCCAACCGGCCGGGCGCCCCACAGGGTCACCCGGCCAGATGGCAGTGGGCTACGCGGGCCCGACCTCGGTTATCGTTCCGCTCGGTTCGACCTTGTAGACGTACTCGGCCGTGCCGGCAATATCACCATTGGATTCGAACTTGATGGTCTTGGTCAGCCCGGTGTAGGTGACGGTCTTCAAACCGGCGACTACGGCGGCTCTGGTGATCGAGCTGGCCCCGGAAGCGGCCGCGATGCTCTTCATGACCGAGATGATGGTGTTGGTGGCGTCGTAGGCCTCGCCGGAGTAGGTGCCGATCGCGAAGCCGGCCAGGGTCTTGAACTGCGACACGAAGGACGCCGCCGCCGGGTTGGTGGTCAGATCCTGGCACGGGCAGCTGATCAACGTGCCTGCCGCCACCGACGTGCCGGCCCCGGAAACATAGTGGGGGTCGAGGCTGCCGTCATCGGAGAACAGCTGGCCGGTGAATCCGGCGGAGCGGAGGGCCTTGGCGAAGTCCGCGAACCCGCAGTAGTACCCAGCGTAGAAGACGGCTTGAGCGCCGCTGGTCTTGACCACCGACGCCGCGGCCGGGTACTCGGTAACGCTGCCGGTGCCCTCCGAGCACTGCGTGGTGCCGGGCACCTGCTGGCTGGTGACCTTCATCCCCTTGGCCCTGGCCTCAGGTGTGAAGGCGCCGGCCAAACCCACGGCGTAAGCACTGGCGTCATTGACCACATACACCGATGTGAGGTGCAGGGTGTCGGCCATGTAGTCGGCGTCCGCAGGACCCTGCGCGTTGTCATCGGCGACGACCCGGAAGAAGTTGCCCCAACCTTCGGTGGCCAGCGCAGGGTTGGTGGCCGAGGGTGTGACCGTCGCCAAGTTGGCGGCGGAGAAGGTGGGCTCGGCCGCTTTGGTGGCTCCGGAGAACGCGGGGCCCACGACGGCCACGACGCCGCTGTTGTCGACCAGTGAGGTCGCGACCGACGGCGATATCGTGCCCGACCCTTGGTCGTCAGCAGCCGTGAACTTCAGGGTGAACGGCAGTTTGCCGAACTGGCTGGTGCCCGAGTTGGCCTGATTTACCGCCAACTCCACCGCGTACTTCATGTTGAGACCCAGCTGGGCGTCACCGCCCGAAAGCGGGCCTTCGTAGGCGATCGTGTAGGTGGGACCAGTTCCCGACGAACTGGTGGTCGGCGAGCTCCCAGATGACGCCTTCTTGCTCGAGCCACACGCCGACAACCCGAGCACCGCTATGGAAACCACCCCCAACACCGCCGTTGCTCTGATCGGAATCGTTCTCTTAGTCAACATCGTCTCCTCCAAAATGAACCAATGGCCCAAGCCATCAACAATAGACACATCGATCACCTTGATGACTGATACTCGCTAGCGCCGAGCCGAGACCCTCGGGCCCAGCGCTCACACCCACCGGCCGACGCGGTCGACTGGATGCCGATGTTCAGGACGTGATGTACTCGATCGAGCCCTCTATGTGGTTGGCGAACCATAGGTTACCGTCGGCCCGAGCAGCCATGGTCTGCTTCAGTCCATCCGAAAATGAACCTGTAGGGATGACCCGAATGTGACTAATGGCCCTAATCCCGGGCTCTCGTCGAGCCGATCAACGGGGTGTGAAAGGCCCTCCCGAAGCGCGAGCCTTCATGGGCGCGTCGAGCCTCACTGGACATCGTGGCACCACGCCCAGGCGTCGATCCGCTCTGTCAAAGACGCTGGGCTCTGTCGGCTCAGTGTGGTGGTTGCAGGGCTTCATTGCCGTGACCGTGGTTGCCTACGGCGTGTCCACGTTGGTCGTGCACCGGCCGCCGAGCGGTTACAACACACTTTGGGACGGGTGGGTCCAGAACATCGCCAGCGCGTTGCCGGTCATCCCTCTGCTGCTTCGCGCCCGGCGCTCCTCGGGATTGCGCTCGGCCTGGCTGGCCATGGCGGCCGGGGTCATGCTCTACACCCTGGCCGATCTCGTTTACACCTACCACGACCAGAACCTCAGGCCCATCCCCAGCCCGGCCCCCAGTGACGCCTTGTTTCTGTCGTGCAATGTGGCCTTCATTGTCGGCTTCGCCATCCTGACGCAATCATCGTTCGGTCGAGTCCACGCCAGTGTGCGCCTCGACGGCGCCATTGCCGGTCTGGCCATTGCCGCCGTGGCCGGGGTCATCTGGTTCGAGCGCGTGCTGGGCCTAAGCGGCCGGCCCTTCCAGGCGGCGGTCGACCTGGCTTACCCGGTATGCGCCCTGGTGCTGATCGTTCTCCTGGTGGCCGGCCTAGCCCCCCACCGCTACCGCCCCGACTGGACCACCGTCCTGCTCATGACGGGTGTGGCGTGGTCCGTGGCCGGCAGCGTGATCTTTCTCAACCAGAGCGCCGCCGGCACCTACGTCGCGGGGACACTGCTTGGAGAGACCTGGCTCATGAGCTTCTTCTTCATAGGCGTGGCGGCATCGGTGCGAGACCGGCGCCGCTCTCGAGGCGCTCGTGCCTCGGTCACTTCGCCAGTGGGCATCGCCGTGGTGCCCGTAGTGTTCGGGGCGGTGTCATTGGCTGTGCTCGCCACCTCCATCTACAGGCACGACTCCTCGGTGGTAGTGATCTTGGCCATCGCCGCCCTTGGCCTTGTGATCTGTCGCATGGCGATGACGCTGCGCGAGGTGCGCCACTCGACGGCCAACTACCAGGACGCACGCACCGACTACCTCACTGGGCTCCCAAACCGACGGGCCTTCCTCGAGTGCCTTGAGTCGGCGATCTTCTCCGATCAAGGCGCCGACCGGCACACAGGGGTGTTGTTGGTTGACCTCGACGGATTCAAAGAAGTCAACGATGCTCTGGGCCACACCGCCGGCGACGAGCTTTTGAGCGTGGCGGCCAAGCGGTTCGAGCACCGGCTGGGCAATCGCGGGATACTCGCCCGCATCGGGGGCGACGAGTACGCGTGTGCCTGTCCCGTGACCGGAGAAGACGCCCTAGTAGACATCGCCCACGAGCTGGCCCAGACCCTGTCTGACCCGTGCGTTCTTGACGGCGTGAGCGTTCGCGTCGGGGCCAGCATTGGCGTGGCGCTATCGCGCCGTGATGCCAAAACCAACGGTGAGCTCCTGCGCTGCGCCGATGTCGCCATGTACGACGCCAAGCAAAGACACTCAGGAGTGTCAGCCTACCGATCCGAAACTGATCCCAATAGCCGGGAACGCCTCGCCCTCATCGACGCCCTGAGAGATGCCATCGGTTCCCGGAGCTTCATCATGCACTACCAACCCACACTCGACATGCGGACCGGCACTATCAGCGGCGTCGAAGCCCTCGTCCGCTGGCAACACCCCAGCCTCGGGCTGCTCTACCCCGACAGCTTCATCCCTCTCGCCGAGAAGAACGGGTTGATGCCACCGCTCACCCGTGCTGTCCTCGATATGGCCGTGGGCCAAGCCGCCCGCCTTGACCGCGCCGGCCACCGGCTCGGGATGAGCGTGAACATCTCGCGCTACGACCTGGTCGACGAGGACCTCGCCGGATACATCGACGGCGTCTTGGCGCGACATGATTTCCCCGCTGGCCGCCTGACGCTGGAGGTCACCGAGTCTGCTCTCGGTGGCGACCCGGAGCGCGCCGAGCGGTGCGTGCTCCAGCTTCGGGCCCGAGGACTACGCGTCTCGATCGACGACTTCGGGGTCGGGTACTCGTCGATGTCACAATTGCTTGGGCTGGCCATCGACGAGCTGAAGATCGACAAGTCCTTTATCCTGGGACTCACATCGGATCCGCGCGCCCACGCCATAGTGCGTTCCACTATCGAGCTGGCCCGTGCGCTCAACCTCTCCCTCGTGGCCGAGGGAATCGAAACCGAGGAGGTGCTCCGGTCGCTCCAAAGCCTCGGCGCCGACATCGGCCAGGGTTACCTGATCGCACGTCCGCTAACTTCTGAACAACTAGACGAATATCTGTCCCACCCGTCCCGCGCCGGCCGACTTCTACTACACCCGCCGTTACTGCTGACTGCAGGCTAAACATCCTCGACCGTCTGCACGCTGGCCCATGCCGACCCTGCCCTGTTCGCAGTAGCGTTAGCCTGCGCGTTCGTCTGCCTCTTCGGCGGTTAGTTCCGCGGCGGGGTCGGCCTCGAGCCGGACGTCAGGGATGGGTTTGCCACTACGTACGGACTTCCCGAAGGTCCCATCCGCAAGTCGTTGCTCCGCTCGGCTCAGAGCCTCGAGCCGACCGCGTAACTGGGCCGCGACGGCATCGTCGATCTGTTCCGCGGTTAGGCGCTCCGCCGGGTCAGCGATGTCCCCCGGTTCATTCGCCTCGGCCCGGTCTTGCTGCCCAGCTGTAACCGTTTCGTCGAGCAACGAAAGCACCCGGCCCCGTTCGGATGACAGTAACTCCTTGGCTCGAGCCTGGTCCATCGACCCTCCTGTCGGGCTAGATACAGTCCGCTATCGAACTGCGCTCGTCACAGATTCTGCCTGTCTCCAGTCAAGCACGGGCGGGGCATCGACTCGATCACAAGCGCCGCTACTTGGCCCGATCCCTCGCACACCCAGGATCCCATATCGGGCTTGGTGGACGCGTAATTCGGTGATGAAGGTAGGACGCGCGGGTGCCAGATGTCCCGAAGGGGTGGCCAATGGCTACGGCCCGCCATTGGTATTCAACCGGTCGTCGGGTACGGCGCCGGTCGAGTTGGGCGCGGCTGCGGGGATGAACGTTAGGAGTCTTCAGGTGGGCTGGTAGATCCAGGGGCGTTGGGCCTGGTCACTGCTGGCCTTCTTCCCGAGCTTGGGCACGGGGGCGTAGATGTGGCCGTTGGGGTGGGCGAGGTTGCTGGGCATGATGTTGAGATGGGCACGTACTTGGTCGAGAGGCTGGTCCAGTAGCTGCTCGATTGGCGAGGCGAAGATGTTGCGGGCTCGCCTGCCGCGCTCGACGGCTTCTGCCCAGTACTGCTTGCGACGCCGTATGCGCACTCCCATCGGCAGCAGGTAGGTGAACATGAGGCCCATGGCGCGTAGGAACCCATTCCCTCCCGTCATTTGTCCGTAGTGGAAACCGATGTTGCCGAACTCGCCGCCGAGGTCGGGTCCGTAGCCTCCGAGGGTGTGGTAGATGTCGTGAAGGACGACGCCTCGCTTGAGCAGGAACGTGAAGTCCTCTCCGTAGCCAAGATGCTCTGCCACAGGAATGACGGTGTCGGTCTCGTTGAACACTCCGGTGTCCAGGCGATGCTGACGGAGAAAGTCTCGGTAGGCGTGGCCGAGCGAACCCGATGGCAGGCTGGCCAAGAACGTGTCGTCGGACAGCAAGGCACGGATGTCGGGCCGATCCCGGTAGAGGCGCTCGACCTGCGGTTCGTGTCGGATGGCGAGGTAGGTGCGCCCGAATCCTGGCCCGCCGAGGGCGAGGAAGATGCCGAGTTCATCGCCGAAGTACTCCCACGGTCGGACCAGGAACCTCCAGTACTTCAAGGCCTTCACCCATTCCGGACGGGTGGGTACCCCTTCGCCGGAGACCAGTTCGGTGCTCATACACCGATTATATAGACAACATAGCCGTCTTGTCTATTAGTCTGGACTGGCCGTGTCGCTGTCCAGTCAGACTGTCCTCATGAGAACCCCCGCCACAGACCGCCAGGCGCCGCCGCGCCGGGGGCGACCACAGGGCGGCGGCATGGCTCCCGAGGCCGTGCGCGAGGCCCTCCTGGACTCGGCGCAGCGCTGCTTCATCGAACGCGGAGTGGCAGCGACCAGCATGGATCGGATCGCACGCGAGGCCGGCTTCTCTCGCGCCTGGCTCTACACCCACTTCTCCAACCGCTCCGAACTACTCATCGCACTCGCGCTACGTACCACCTCGATCCACCTGACCCGTCTCGCCGCCCAGCTCGACGGCGTGACCGACCTAGCCGAGGTACTCACCGAGTCGCTCACCTACGTCTCGACCGTCGTGGCCCAAGACCGACTCCTCCAACTGCTCTCCCAGCATTTCGAAGGCCAATCAGTCGCCGCGCTCATCACCAACTCGACCGAGCTGAACGACTTCATCCTGCTCGCCTACCAAGACGCAATCGACCGGCCCGGACCCAACCCCCTACGCCCCGGCCTGACCCTGAGCGACGCAGCCCGCTTCGTCGTAACCGTCGCCCTCGCACTGCTCATGGGAGCCGTGCCCGGCACGAATGACCCCGACCAGATCCGCCGCTACATCCACACCTTCATACTCCCAGCGCTGCTCGCAGACCCCCCAAACGCCGTCGCCGTCTTCACCGACGCGGAACACAACCCACCATCCAAAGCGACGCACGCCCCGCCACCGCAAGTCGGTACCCATAGCATGGAGGCGATTGTCAACTAGCTCCCGTGATGGGAAATCCGCGAGCGGGCCCGTCTCACCCAGCGGGGGGCGGCGGCGGCAGCCCAGCCGGACCCATGAAGGCGAAGACCTGGTTGGTACCAGGAAGGAGCAGCAGGCCATCGCCGACCGACGGCGTCGGGAAGTGGTTCGCGTACCTACCGAAGGGGATCGAGACGACCTGTTGGCCGTTGGCCGGGTTGAGGCCGTGCACCGCCTTGTCGCTCCCAATCGTCCAGATGAGTCCATCGGCGATGATCGGTCCGCCAGCGGCCCCGTCGTTGTCGGTCCACAGCTGTTCCAGGTACGGGGCCTTGGACGACACCTTTATCGCCGTCACGCCGTTCGGGCAGGGCACGTAAACGACGGAGCCCTCCACCGCCCGTCCGCCGTCGGGGTCGCCTCTGCACGTCGAAAGCGACGCGACCTCGCCCTCCTCGCCGCCGAGATGTCCCTGACGCAGCAGGTAACCGATATCCGTCTTGCCGACCTGGAACACGAAACCGTCCACGAGCACGGGGTCCCCAGTCCCCAGGTCGAGGTCGTCAGCGCTGAGCTTCTGCCAGTCCGAGGGATAGAAGACCGACTCAAGGTGCATGGATGGCAACAGCTCGAGCACCGCGTCACTGTCGTCGTAGGGCTGGCCGAGGCCCAGGTCGTATCCGTCGGCGCTCGCCACGTAGACGTTCCCCTGAGGGTCGACTACCGGAGAACTGCCGCCCATCCACACCGCTCCCCGATCCGAGCCGCTGCCGATCTGGAAATAGTGGAGCGGTCCTCCCGTCTCCGGGATCGCGACGACGTAGCCGTGGGCAGGACCGTTGCGACCGGGACAGTCGCCGGAGTTCTGACCGTACGCGATGACCACGAAACCGTCATCGAGCGCCAACCCAGGCCTCTGCAGCTGCGCGAGCTGGTCCTCGCCGGCGTTCGGCATGGCCGGCTCGTCCAGCTCGACCTTGCCGGTGAAGAGGTCGAGCCCGAATAGGCGGTGCGACGCTTCCACGCCACCAGAGGAAGACGGGCCTGTTATCAGCGTGTCCACGTCGACGAAGATCTCGTGGCGCGTCGAGTCGATCACTGGGGTGCCCGTAATGCCGACCTCGGGCGAGATATCGCCGCAAGGCAGATCACGGGATGGCACGGCGTTCGCCAGATGGCGTGACCACAAGATGTGCCCGCTGTCGGCGGCCATCGCGTAGACAGTGTCGTTCTCGGTCGCCGCCACGACGCGGCCGTCGGCGACGAGCGGCTCGCTGTACAGCTGCCCGTCAAGGATTGGCGAGGTCCAGGCCCGTCGCGAAGGCAACAGCTTCGTGTCCGCAACTTGGACTCCGGTCGCCTCAGCATCCCCGTGGTAGGTCGTCCAGTTGGCCCCGAAGCCAGCAGTCGGCGACGGCAAGGATACGGAGCCTGAGGTCGTTCCGCTCGGACCGAACTGGGTGGTGCCGGGACTACGGGCCGCAGAGCCGTTAGAGGACCCAGCACAGGAGGAACAGACCACCGCCAGGATCGCTATAGCTGCGGTGAGCGTCCCTGTCCTCATACGTCACGAGAGACGATGCGCCAACCGTCCCAAAGGACGGTCACGTCACCCTCGATCGGCGGCGGTGCATCACGGAGGCACTGGGTCAACGGCTCAAGGCTCCTCGGAGGCTGCGCCCCACGCCACCATGGTACCGACACCCGACAAGCCGAGGCGCACCCCGGATCAACGTCACGCTCGCCTCGGAGGTAGCCATCCCAGATCACGACGTCAGACTCGTCGATATCGTGAAATAATCGGCCCCGATGGCCGCCGTGACATCAACACCCACGAAGACGAGCCGCCAATCGATGGCCACAGTTCTGCTCGTGGGTGCCGTCGTGGCCTTGTCGTTGGGACTCTATGCGAGGCTGCATACCGCCTCGCACCAGACGATCTTTACCCTGGGATTCTCTGGGCTGCTGCAGATGAAGGCCTGGCTCACGACAGCGGCCTTCTTCTTCATCCTGATCCAACTGGTGAGCGCGCTGTGGACGTGGGATCGGCTTCCCGGCAAACCGCGCCAGCCGAGCTGGCTGGGGAACCTGCACCGCTGGAGCGGCAGCATCGGGTTCTCCCTAACACTGCCCGTCGCGTTCAACTGCATCTGGTCCCTCGGTTTTGTGACAACGACGCTAAGGGTGTTGGTGCACAGCGTGGCGGGCTGCCTCTTCTACGGCGCGTACGCGGCCAAGATGGTCGGCCTACGAGCCCGGGGGCTACCCGGTTGGGCCTTGCCGGTACTGGGGGGCACGGTGTTCGCGCTGTTTCTCACCCTCTGGTTGACGGCGGCTCTGTGGCTGTTCACCCGACACGGGATCCCACTCACGTGATGAAGCGCAGGCGATGACCGACCCGCTGGTATCGCGCCGATCGCTGCTTCGCGGCGCCCTGGTGACCGTCGTGGCCGGGGCGGCCGGCTACGTGGTTGCGAACCGCAGTTCGTTTGCCAAGAGACCTGGCGGCCCAAGCACCGGCTACGGTTCGAGCGCGGGCACGAGCCACCTCTTGGCCGAGGTCGACAAAATCCCTATTGGCGGAGGAATCGTGGTGGCCTCGGCCGAGGTCGTCCTCGTCCGAAACGAGCAGGGAGTGGTCCATGGTCTGTCGGCCATCTGCACCCACGAGGGGTGCACGGTGGGTGCCCCCCAAGACGGCGTGATCGTCTGTCCCTGTCACGGGAGCCGCTTCAACGCCCAGACCCGGAGCGGTGATCAATGGTCCGGCCGCGAGGCCGCTACCCACGGTACCCGTCGTCGTCCAGGACGGGGCGGTCTACGCCCAATGAAGCGGTGGTGGTATCACGCACCGACCGTCCTCTGGCTGGCTGCGACCGGCTTTACGGTGGGCGCTTTGATCGGGCTCCACTAGAAGGTCCGGGGCGCCGTCCGGTCCAGTCTTTAAACACTTCTCCGCTAGTCAGGAACCGATTCTCGCGGCGCGTTTGCTGCAACAGCGATGTTGGCGATTCAGCTCATGCTCAGGTGGGACCTTCGGCCCTGCTGCGTGCTTGTTTCGCGGGCTCACACTGGGTTTGAGGTCTGTTGACCTGTGGGGCCGCCCCAGCGAAACGGAGTGGGTCATGTTCATGCTCGGATGGAAGAGCAGTCGGCGATCAGGCAAACCCCGCCCTTCACACGCACCTGAAACAGTGATCGATCTCACCAAAAGATCACGACAGTCAGCTAAGACCCGTGACCGTCGACACCGTTCGACGGCTCCAAGTCGGTGCCGCCTATGCACCGACAGGCTCTGGCCCCGACCACCCCGACCTCTCAATCGAGGTCGCCGACAACGTGATTAAGCAACTCTTCGCGTCAGGAGTCGGTCTTGCAGCTTGCGCCGACATGGTCCCAGGGCCCGCAGCCCATCGGCTCGTAAGGGTGATCGATGACCTGGACGACATCATCCTCGACCTGAGAAGGGCCGCGCTCTAGGACCGCGGACGTAGGATCAGCCCCGGATCGTTACGCCCAAGCGCACCTGGCAGACGTGACGCCAGTCCCCCACCCTCCGATGCCCACCGGCCCGGCCGGAGCTTCAGCACAGAGGGAGTACGATCGCCGCCATCAGCGCCGGGAAACTCAGATTGACCAGCGTTGAGGCCGCCTGTCTCGTATCGCGAAGTTCCTCGCCGATGACCCCAGTGCACGCAGCGCGTGGCAGCGAGGGTCCGAAGGCGAGCGCTCCTCAGTTTGGTATCTACGGGCGCTATGAATGACCACTGAACTAGTTCGACGGGTCAGGGAATCTGTTGCTGTTTCGCCGGATGCCGTAGAAGTTGATGTAGTCGGCTACGGCGGTGATGATCAAGGTGTGATGGCCAGGCTGTAGAGTGGGGCTCGTCCAATACACACAGTACGGAGACGTGGTGCACTCAGCTCCGGAGCCAGCGCCGCCCGCTGTCGTGCCGTCCGCGACGCCATCGAGGGTGACCTGGCCTGCGGCACTGTTGAGATATCCGCCCTGGGGGACGGCGTAGGTAAGAGTGTCGTCCGAGTCGGTCGGCACCACGAACGTGTAGGTGACTGACGAGCCGGGGTTGTCGTTCTCGGGTCCGGCCAGCGAGACGTAATCCACTTCGCCGGTGTTCGGGTTGCTTCCACAACTGTTGGGTCCCGAGATCGTGAAGCCCCAGCCGAATGGACCCGAACACCCGGCGGGGTAGGACTGCACGTTCTGGAAGTAGGGATCGAAGATATTTCCCTCAGGACTGATCACCGATGCCGTACTCGAGTTGTAGTTGGCGACGTACACGTTGTGGCTGGCTGGATCGACTGCCACCGCGACGGGAGCGCTGAATCCGGTGATGGTGGCGTTGACCGTGCCCGTGTGTTCGTCGCCGGACTCGTCAATGACCGATACCTTGTCCTGGGCCCGGGTCACGTAGACGTTGTGGCTGGTTGGGTCGACGGCCAGGCCTTCGGCACCGCGCACGGCGATCTTGTCGGTGACCGTGCCGGTGTGGGCGTCGCCGGACTCGTCGATGACCGACACCTTGTCAAGGATGCCCGCGTAGACATTGTGGTCCGTCGGGTCAACCGCCACCCAATATGGATCGCGCCCGACGCGGACGCTAGCGATCACGGTTCCGGTATGGACGTCGCCGGACTCGTCGATCACCGACACCGTGTCCGAAGAGTTATTGGTGACATAAACGTTGTGGCTGGCCGGGTCGACCGCCACTCCATTGGGAGCGTCGAAACCGGTGATGGTGGCGGTGACCGTGCCGCTGTGGGCGTCACCGGACTCGTCGATCACCGACACCGTGTCCGAGTTAATGTTGGTTACGTAGACGTTGTGGTTGATCGGGTCGACCGCCACCGCAGTGGGTGTGTAGCCCACGGGGATGGTCGCAGTCACGGTGCCAGTGTGAGTATCACCGGACTCGTCGATCACCGACACCGTGTTCGCACCGCTGCTCGCCACATAGACGTTGTGGCTGGATGGATCGACCGCCACTCCATCGGCACCGGCGCCCACGGTGATAGTGGCGGTCACGGTGCCGGTATGGGCATCACCGGACTCGTCGATCACAGACACCGTGCCACCCTCGTTGGTGACGTAGACGCTGTGGGTGGACGGGTCGACCGCGACCCCTTCGGAATTGCTGCCAACGCCAATCGTAGAGGTCACCGGGTAAGTAGTCGATGCGAACGCCGCCGACGAGGCCGATACCACCACCCCAACGAACAGCCCAGCCGCCGCGACAAGCCCCCCCAAACGCGAAACTGCTCTCCGCCAAGTCGCTCCAACCACTGTCAGACCTCCCGTGCCGAATCCGACCGTGTCACACGACCGCGGCTATTCGGCGACCATAACAACCGCCGATCGACGGTGACAACAAGTGCCGTGACCGGAACCGCCATCTCATTGACTTCGCCTCGGTTGCTTCGATGGCGAATCGGTCCGATCGGACGCGGTGGCGGCAGCCCGCAAGATCGTCCCGTTCGGAGGCGAGACCATCTCCATCCTGGCGGCGGAAACACCCCACGGAGCGCAAGGTGGTGATCAACCGCCCCAGGGACTGGGTCGACACAGAGTCGATGTTGTCGTCCGAAATCGACATCGATGCGCCTGAAGGCCGCACTGGGCGGGACGTCTGGCTGGAGACCCCGACCAGCGCTACAACCGCATTGCATTGGTCCTCACCGGCCGCAGACGGTGGGACCAATAGCGGACGCCAACGGGCCGCCATTGCGGTTGGGCCACGACACGCGAGCCATCTTGTTCGTCTCGAGTCGTCGGCGGCCCGTCTGGTAGTGGCCGAAATCCAGCCTCGGCGGTAGGCTGGCATTCGTCGTCAGGGCAGCGATCACCGTTTCGGTGACCGAGGGGACTTGGAAAGAGGGGGTATGCACTTCGACGTGGTGGCATCTCGGGCCGGCGGCTTGGCGGCGTTGATGCTCGCAACACCCGCTTGCGGCGGAGGCGACGGCTCCCCCAGCCCGCTGCCTGGCAGGGCGTCGGGGGGCGCGGTGCAGCCCACGGCCATCGACGTGGGCCAGACAACGGCCTCGGGAAAGCTGCTCCCCGCTCCGATCGGTGACGGCATATGTACCGCCGGGTCGGTCTCGGATGGCGTGTACGCCCAGGTTGCCATCTTGAACCCGTCATGCTCCACCGTCGTTACGACGGCGGCACCGGCGGGTGTGGATCGCGGTGCTCCGTATTCGACCGACGGCCTCCCTTGTACCGCCACTGCCGAGTCCGCTAGTTCCAGTCCATGGGACTCGGGATGGAACAGCACCTATTACGCCTACACCTGTGTGGGCGGCTCAGAATAGGTCGCCTTCACGTGCGGCACCGAATACGCCCATCAGTAGTTGGCGACTGGTCACGAGAGCTCGCCAGTGCACACGGCCCGCATCAAGGGTTCTTCGCAGCCGGGCGAGGGACCTTGGGTCGGCGACAATGAGCGCGCCATGAAAGCGACGATTTTCGGGAAGCTTGGGAGTATCTTCCTACTCGCACTCGCGGCCGGACTCGTCGCAGGGGCGTGCTCCTCCCCCAAATCGACGACTTCTACGAGGTCGACGGCTACCTCGAAGTCGGCGGACTCCAAGACTCCGGTGGAGCGTTCGGTGTCCGGCGTGGCAGGCACATACATCTACTGGGCCAACACCAGCGGCAATACGATCGGTCGGGCCAATCTCAACGGGACCGATGTCAACCAGAACTTCATCAGCGGTGCCAACGGGCCCGGCGACGTCGTGGTCTATCGCCATCGCATCTACTGGGCCAACGCCAACGGGTGCACCGAGTACGGCTCATGCAACGGCTCGATCGGGGCTGCGAATCTCGACGGCACTGACGTCAACGAGAGGTTTATCCCTACCAACACCGCGTACGGTTTGGCGATATCGAGCCAGTACATCTACTGGACCAACTTCGGCTCCAACGCAATCGGGCGGGCGAACCTCGACGGGGCCGACGTCAACCAGAACTTCATCAGCGGTGCCAACGGACCGGACGGGGTGGTCGTCAGCAGCCAGAGTATCTATTGGTCCAACGCCGGCTCCAACACAATCGGGCGGGCCAACCTCGACGGGACGAGTATCAACCAGGACTTTGTTACCGCCGCCAACGGACCCGAAGGGATGGCGATTGACGACCAGCACATCTACTGGGCCAACCACAATAACGGCACGATCGGGCGGGCCAACCTCGACGGGACGGACGTAGACCAGAGGTTCATCGTGGGCGCCGGCAACTTCCCGACCAGGGTTACGGTCGACAGTCAGCACATCCTGTGGACTGCCTGGACCACGAACTCGATCCCGTCCCCCGGCACCGTCGGGGAGGCGAACCTCGACGGCACTGATGTCGACAACACCTTGATCTCCAGCGCAAACTCCCCAGTCGGTGTCTTCGCGGAGGATGCACTGCTCCGTGGAGTTGGGAATTCACAAGTATCGACCATTGCCTCTTCGCTCCCCACTCCGTCGGAGGCGTTCTCGCCGGCCCGCTCCATTGCGGTAAACGGTGGGATCGCGGCTGCGATCGCCATGATCCTGACCTTTCCGTCACAGTTGTTCAACGAAACGCTCCAGGAGAACTACGCGGAGATCGTCGGATGGTGGCGCCGCCGGCTGCGACTGTCGACCAAGGCAGCGAACGGCCGGGAGGCAATCGGCGACGTCAAGAGCGCAAGGGCCTCGCTCCGGCGTGACAGGGCGGTTTTTGCGGTCGTCGTGCTGGCCGGCGCCGTGGTGAACTCCCTCAACGACGGCCATTTCGGGTTCAAGGCGGAAACCTTGATCACCTTCATTGCAGTGGTCCTAACTATCGTCGCCGGAGTTGCCGTCTCGGCCACAGTGGCGGGCGTCTATCACGCCAAACGCCACGGCGACACGAGCCGACGACTGGAAGCCCTACCCGCCGGTCTGGCCGTCGCGGCCGGGTTGGTCGTATTCAGCCGGGTGATCGGCTTCGAGCCCGGATACCTCTACGGAGTCATATGCGGAGTGATATTCGCCCGAGAGCTCGCCAACAATGAAAAGGGGCATCTCGCGGCCCTGGGGGTCTTGACGACAATGGCCGTCAGCGTCGTAGCTTGGCTCATCTGGATCCCGGTGAACAGTGCAGCCCAGCACCACGGCGCATTCTTCGGCGTGGTGCTGGCCGACGACTTTTTCGCGGCGCTGTTCGTCAGCGGCCTCGTCGGATCATTCTTCGGGATGGTCCCGATAAAAGGGCTTCCCGGCTGGACGGTAAAGCGGTGGAACCTTGCAGCCTGGGTGGCCGGTTTCGGTCTCGCTACGTTCGGTCTCTTCCAGATCCTGCTCCGACCCGGCATCGTCGGACACGGCCACCGGCCCTTGGTCGCCTCGGTCATCCTGTTTGTCGCATTCGGCCTCGGCTCGATCGCGTTTCACGAGCACTTCGAGGACAAGAAGCGACTCAGTGAAGGAGAGCTACACCCTTCCCTCACGGAGCGGATCAGAACGTTGGCCCGCCACGCACGGTTCGCGCCAAACCCGGTCGCTCCAACTGGGATGGCCGAGGCAAGCACCCAAACCTGATTGCGACAACCGGTTCGGATCAGGTGACGGGCCAACACGCGCTGCCGCGCCCGGCCCGGAAGGCTCGCTCCGACGATCCGGCCACCCAGCGCTCGTTGGAGCGCCTGGTACGCGCTCGCCTGCGCCGCTGAGGCGGAGCGCCGTTCGGACGCGGATCTACGACGGTTCGAGGACCGGACATATCCGAGAGGGGACCCCTGGCTTCGGTACGCTTAGGCAACCCAACCGGCTCGAGAGTCGCCTGCTCGGGCTCGCGCCAGGGAGAGGATCCTGAATCCATTGACGCATCCACCGACCGACGAGGAGCGCGCCGGGATGCTGCCGCAGGACTCGGATGATCAGTCCGAGGCGGACGTCAGGAAGGGCGACGGCGAAGCCACTGCATCGGACGACACGATCCGTCGCTCTCCCCTGTGGTTCGAGTATCTGGTCGTGTCGGGCTGCTCGGCCGTGCTGTCATTCGGCGGCATCGGTTTGGCGCTCGCAGTGGTGGGCCACTATTCGGCAGCCCTCGCCTTCGTGCTCGGCGCCCCGGGAACGGCTCTGTGCGTCCTGCTGGGCCGACCTCGCCCGGCCAAGCCGTCGGCGCCGCCCCAGCGAGTCGACCTGCCGGCCCTAGGCATGTGCGCCGTGGCGGGCGCCCTCGCGGTATGGAATTCCGTCGACATCGCGCACCACGTGGTCGTCGACAGCGATCCAGGCGTGTACGCCGTTACGGGGAAGTGGCTGAGCGAGCACCAGAGCCTCGTGGTCCAGGCCGGGTTACCGTGGTCGAAGACGGGACTCGACCTCAACTATGGCTCGGCGGGCATCTACCCCCGCCCCGGGGCCACGGTGGAGTTCCAGTTCGCCCACCTGTTTCCGGTGTTGCTGGCCGAGGCACACACCATCGGTGGCGACGCCCTCATGTTTCGCGCTCCGGTCATCCTCGGAGCACTCGCCCTCTGCTCGGTATACCTCGTCGGATGCCGGGTGATCCAACGCCCGTGGGTCGTTTTGGCCGTTGTGACGGCCCTTGGAGTGTCGCTTCCAGAGCTGTCCGTCACCCGCGACACTTACTCCGAGCCGGTCTCCCAGATCCTGCTCTGGTGCGCCATCTGGCTGCTGCTCCGTGGCTACGAGGAGCGGCGCTTCGGGGTGTCCCTCCTGGCCGGGCTCGCCATCGGGTCGACGCTGATGGCGCACATCGACGCGCCGGCCTATCTGGCCCCGCTTCCCGTGCTGGCGGCGCTGGCCTGGCTGGCGGCGCAGTCGGCGGCTGAACGTCGATCGCTGCTGCAGATGTACGCAACGATTCTGCTCGGGTTGCTGGCTCCCGCGGCGCTGGGTACTTTGGACCTGCAGCGGCGGGCCGGCCACTACTACCAGGACCTCCACAGCCACGTGGCGTCGCTGTACTCGGTCTTGCTAATCACCACTGCGGTGGCGGTGGTCGCCGTGATCGCGGGTCCGTCGGTGATGCGTGCGCTCCCTGTCTTGGCAGCACGACGCAACCAGATCGCGGCCGGGGCCGCCTGGGTCGTAGGGGCCGGTTTGGTCGTGGCATGGAGCCTGCGTCCGGCCGGTCCCAAGGCGACCGGCAGCGCCTCGAACCCGACCGTCCTGGCGCTGCAACAGGCCGAGTCTTTACCTCTCGCAGGCACACGCTCGTACGCGGAACAGACGATGCGGTGGATCGAATGGTACATCGGACCGGTGACCCTGGCCCTGGCCATTGCCGGGCTGTGCTACCTCACGGTCCGAGTCATCGGCCGAGGTTCTGTCCCGAGTGTCGTGCTGCTCGCTATGGCCGGGCCACTGACGGCGATCTACCTGTGGACACCTTCGATCACCCCTGATCAGATCTGGGCCATGCGCCGCTATGTGCCGGCCTCGCTGCCGCTGTTCGTGCTGGCGGCAGGCGTGATGATCGACGTCACGGCATCCGTCCTGTCGTCCCGGCTCCCCGGTTCGCGCTGGTCGCGACGCGCCCTGATTGCAAGCACCGTGAGCGTGATCGCCTTTCCGCTGGGGGCATCGCTGACCGTGGGGAACTTCCAACCGCAGGCCAACTATCTGCCGCTCATCGACAAGACATGCAAGACGATCGGCACCAACGCTGCGGTGCTCTTCCCGTACGGGGATGAAGACGCCTCAGGGCTCATGCAGACCATCCGCAGCTGGTGCGACATTCCGGTCGCGGAACTGGCAGGGGCCGTCACCCAGCAGGACCTACAGATCGCCGCGAGCGCGCTGCGCGCAACGGGCAAGACGCTGTGGGTGCTGAGCGGCACGAGCAGCGGGATAACGGGCCTCCTTCCCGACGCGAGTCCCCAATGGATCGGCACCGCGATCAGCCGTCGACAGATCCAACTAACCTTGACGACGCCCGCCAGCAATTACAGCGCAGCCGAGTTGCCGATCTATGGGGCCAAGGTCGTCTCTTAGGCGACCCACCGTGATGTCGATGCGGCCGGTGGTGGCCCCGAAGCAGCCCTTCTACGATCGTGGTCGGCGTGGCGTCACCGTCGAACCGACGCCTTACCTGTTCGCGGCGCTCTGCGACGGGCGTCCGGAGGACGTCAACCTGCCCGTCGCTATCGGCCAGCAAGCGAGCCGCGTCGAGTTCCAGGTGGCCCCCACCCGACCACTGGGGGTGGTCGACTGCGGGCGACCACCTGGCCGACCCTCCTTATCGGCGGCATCCCGGCTCTTCTCCGTTAAGGGAGCGAAGGCCACCGAATGGTCAGGACAATCGAATCCTCTTCCGCCCACCAGGAATGGCTAACGCCCGCACCCCATATCGAGTAGTCGCCTGGCCGAACAAGAACGTGCGACTCCGTCGATAACTCAACGTGGAACCGACCCCGCACTAGAAACACGACCGTCGTACGAGTTTCGTCATGTTGCCACACTTCCCGAGCATCACCGGCATTGTGGACTCCCCACTTAACCTCCACATCGCTCGAGTGTGCGATATCTCCGTCAGGCATGAAGTGGCCTACGAACCAGCCACCGTGTTCCGCTCTCTCGTCGTCAGCGTTCCCGCGATGGGGCATCCTCGAGAGACTAGAACTCATCCCGGTCGTGAGGCCGTCCATCACTGGCATGGTGAGATCGAGCAGAACCAGGTCGAATGACTCGCCGACTGACTCTCGGTCTATCGCAGCGAGGGCCTCGGCACCGCTACCCGCTTCGACGTGAGGTCAACCCTGGCGGAGACCGCCCTGCCGAGTACGGCCGGTCCTCCGCTGCCGGCCCATAATGGGAGGCACTCACGTTTTGCGCCTACGAGTCCGCCAGGACAGGGTCGGCTGCGGCCGTTGCTCAAACCGTGAATGTCCCTGACTCCAAGGTTTCGTCAGCGCGTTACCGCGGAGCCGATTTCGGCTCCTCTGGCTGCACCGCCTGACCCCGCTAGTCGCGCATGGGTGCTGGTCAGGCCGGGTGTCGGAGGGACGTATGACCGGATGACTACACGGGGTCCCTGGCGCTTGGAGTGGGCCGCCTAGAGCTAAATTCTGACCGGGTCCTCCGTCAGCACCGGCGGAGCTACGGCCGGACGACGGCCAACTATGGCGTGCGGGCCGTCCTGATTACACAACGGATACCCTCCTGGCCTGCTGCGCCACTGACTGACCAGGTAGCAATCCCTCCCGGTGACACGGGTGGCACACTTACCGTCTTCGTGTCCTCTACCGTCGCCGCGACATCTGTGAAGTCCACGATGATCGTGTAGGACTGGCGCTTGTCGCTCCTGTTCTTCACCGCGCCGTCCAGCACCCACAGGCCTGCCGCATCTCGACTGCAGGATCCTACCGTGGTGACGTCCTCACGGGCGTTCGCTGGAATGGAGGTGGTCGTCGGAGGAAGGGAGCCGGGCCTGCGTGATCCACTCGAACACGCCGCCAGGGTGGCAGCGACGGCCAACACCAGCCCGGCATCAAATACGGCACCGCGCCTACTCAGCGTTCTCATCCGTCTGCTTGCCCGAGAGTCCCGTCAACGCCGGGTGCGAGAGTGGCGACCCGCCGGGCGAAGCCGGCGCCGGGCGCCGAACAGAAGGATGCAGCCGAAACCACCTGCGATCAACGCCAGCCCCATCTCCCAAGCAGCGTCAGCCCCCGTAAAGGGAAGCGGGCCGGAGTGCGGCAGGGAAACCGTGGTGGGAGACGCCGACGTGGTGGCCGAGGCGGCTGCCACGGTGGCCGTCGCCGCCGCGGTCTCGACCTGGCCGTTTGGATCGAACGTCGAGGACACCACCTTGGCGGTATTCACGATCGTCCCCGCCGAGGCAGTTACGCGTGCCACGACGTGCAAGACCTCAGAGGCCTGGTTCGCGAGGGTCCCGACCTGCCAGGCGACCGTGGTACCACCTGCGCCTTCTGTGGTCACCTGTCCCACTGACTCGTTGGCCGAGACAAAGGAGAGGCCGCTCGGGAGCGGATCCGTAACCGACACTCCTTCAGACGTACCCGGACCCTCGTTCTTGACGGTGATGGTGTACGTGACGTCAGAACCCACCAATGGTGAGTGGTTGCTCACTGTTTTGGATAGGGCGATGACCGCGTAGGTCGGTGTCAGCGTGACCGTGTTCGACGAGCCCGTATGCCCGCCCGATCCATTGAACGCGGTCTGAGTGAACGTCGCGGTGTTGCTCACGGCGGCGGTCGTGTTCACCGAGACGACGATCGAGAGCGTCGACTGGGCCCCTACGGGTGAGCCCAAGTTGGGGATGGTCCACGTCACCGTTTGACCTGAGATCACCACCGTCCCGGTTGCAGCTGTCGAGGACACGTAGGCGAGCCCAGCAGGCAGGACGTCAGTGACGACAACCGCGCCGCTGCTCGAAGGTCCGGCATTCGATGCCGTGAGGGTAAAGGTGTCGTTCGTGTGCGCTTCGGGTGTCAAGGTCGATGCCGACTTCGTCAGGGTCACCGCCGCGAACAGCGCGGAAACTGAAAAGGTCGAGGACCCTGAGGTGACTGGGGTTTGCGATCCGGGCGGTGTTCCCGACGCAGTGGCCGAGTCGGTGATAGACCCGTTGTTCAAATCGGCCTGAGTCACTGTGTATGTGGCGGTGCAGGTCTCATTGTCGCCCGGCGCCAAACTCGAGACCGGACACGTTGGCCCAGTCAAGTTGGCCTGGGTGGCCGGCGCCGACTCGGTGTCATCCACCGAGATGGCATGCAGGCTTACGTTGCCGGTATTGGTCACCAAGAAGTCGTAGTTGATGGTGTCGCCGACCGCCGAATAGTTCGCCGTGGGCGACGACTTCACCACACTCAACCCCGGCGACTGCGTCACATCCACCGTGGCCGAAGACCCCGCCGAACTAGTAGCACACGAAACCGAACTACACCCCGGCCCATCACCCGACGCCGTCGCCGTATCATGCACCGACCCGTTATCCAAATCAGCCTGACTAATCGCGTAAACCCCAACAAACGTAGCCACCTGGCCCGGCACCAACGACGTCGTAGCCCCCGAACACGGACCCGCCGGCGACACCAAACCCTGACAACTCGGACCCGACGTCAACACCCCCGCCGGCGCCGACTGCACATCACCCACACCCACCCCAGACAACGACACATTCCCCGTGTTAGTCACCACAAAGCTGTAATCAATCGGCTGACCCACCGCGCCATAAGGCCCACTCGACGTCACCGACTTCACCACACTCAACCCCGGCGACTGCGTCACATCCACCGTGGCCGAAGACCCCGCCGAACTAGTAGCACACGAAACCGAACTACACCCCGGCCCATCACCCGACGCCGTCGCCGTATCATGCACCGACCCGTTATCCAAATCAGCCTGACTAATCGCGTACGTGGCGGTGCAGGTCTCACTGTCGCCCGGCGCCAAACTCGAGACCGGACACGTTGGCCCAATCAAGTTGGCCTGGGTGGCCGGCGCCGACTGCACATCATCCACCGAGATGGCATCCAGGCTGACGTTGCCTGTATTGGTCACCACAAAGCTGTAATCAATCGGCTGACCCACCGCGCCATAAGGCCCACTCGACGTCACCGACTTCACCACACTCAACCCCGGCGACTGCGTCACATCCACCGTGGCCGAAGACCCCGCCGAACTAGTAGCACACGAAACCGAACTACACCCCGGCCCATCACCCGACGCCGTCGCCGTATCATGCACCGACCCGTTATCCAAATCAGCCTGACTAATCGCGTA
>Ga0302325_10000325_pt1 | contig 136420 bp, 116 predicted proteins | sample Palsa_T0_2_FD_201948 | JGI IMG/M metagenome (GOLD analysis project Ga0302325, IMG submission 201948) | Peat permafrost microbial communities from Stordalen Mire near Abisko, Sweden - Palsa_T0_2 | ecosystem: Environmental > Terrestrial > Soil > Palsa > Peat permafrost | place: Sweden: Abisko...
TCTCGTCCGCACTGACCGGCCGGTAGAACAGCTGGTTCGTGTTGAGGTAAACCTCCAGGAACGCCGGCCGCTCGGAGATCTGCCCGGCGATCAGCGCCTCTGACAGCGGATCTTCGACGTAACGCTGCAGCGCGCGCCGCAACGGCCTTGCGCCGTAGCTGCGGTCGGTGAGCGTCTTGTCCAGAATCCACTTCTTGGCGTCTTCGGTCACGGAGATCGTGATCGATTTCTGCGCCAGGTTCGTGTTCAACTGCTGCACCAGCAGCTCCACGATCTGGATCAGATCCGCATCGGAGAGCGACTGGAACAGAATCACCTCGTCGAGACGGTTCAAGAACTCGGGGTTGAAGGTTTTCTTCACCTCGTTCTTCACCAGCTCCTCGACCTTTTCGCTCACCAGGTCTTCGCGCTCGCTCTGGAAGCCCAGTCCCTGCTTCTTCTGCAGGTGCCGCGCGCCGATGTTCGACGTCATGATCAGGATGGTGTTCTTGAAGTCAACCGTGTTGCCCAGTCCGTCGGTCAGTTGCCCGTCTTCAAAAACCTGCAGCAGGATGTTGAACACATCCGGGTGCGCCTTCTCAATCTCGTCCAGCAGCACCACCGAGTAAGGCGACCGCTTCACGCGCTCGGTCAGCTGTCCGCCCTCCTCGTAGCCCACGTAGCCCGGAGGCGAGCCAATCAGCTTTGACACTGAATGCTTCTCCATGAACTCCGACATATCGAAGCGGATGAGCGCCTTGTCCGACCCGAAGAGGAAGTTGGCCAGCGTGCGCGCCATCTCCGTTTTGCCCACACCGGTTGGTCCAAGAAAAAGGAAAGAGCCAATCGGCCGGTGCGGCGACTTCAATCCCGCTCTCGAGCGGCGAATCGCCCGCGCCAGTGCACTGATCGCCTTGTCCTGCGAGATCACGCGCTTGTGCAGCTCTTCTTCCACACGCAGCAGCTTCTGTGTCTCTTCTTCCTTGATGCTGGTCACCGGCACGCCGGTCCAGCGGCTCACCACGTCCTCAATGTCCTCGCGGCCCACGATTCCGGCAGCCGAGTCATCCAGGTGATACTTGTCGCGCAGCGAGCGCAGATTCTCGCGCTCCTTGCGTTCTTCATCGGAATAAAACCGCGCCTTCTCGAACTCGTGATTCGCGATCGCCGAGTCCATGCGGTGCACGATGAACTTGATCCGCTTCTGAACTTCGGTGATCTCCTCGGGCAGCGAGGTCTGGCGCAGCTTGACGCGCGCGCCCGCCTCGTCGATCAAGTCGATCGCCTTGTCCGGCAAAAAGCGGTCGGGAATATAGCGGTTCGAGTGCGATACCGCAAACTCCACCGCTGCATCCGTGTAGCTCACCGCGTGAAACTTCTCATAGCGGTCCTTGATGCCCATGATGATCTTGATCGCGTCGGCTTCATTGGGCGGCGGAACCTTTACCGCCTGGAAGCGCCGCTCCAGCGACCGGTCCTTCTCGATCGATTTGCGGTACTCGGACGGCGTGGTCGCGCCGATGCACTGGATCTCGCCGCGCGAGAGCGCCGGCTTCAGAATGTTCGCGGCATCCAGCGAACCCTCCGCCGACCCCGCGCCCACCAACGTGTGCAGCTCGTCGATAAACACGATCGAGTTCTGGTTCTCCATCAGCTCTTTCATGATTGTCTTCAGCCGCTCTTCAAACTGCCCGCGATATTTCGTTCCCGCCACGATCAGCGAAAGATCGAGCGCCAGCACCCGCTTGTCCGCCAGAAAACTCGGCACCTCGCCGTCGGCAATGCGCTGCGCCAGCCCTTCCACGATCGCCGTCTTGCCCACGCCCGGCTCGCCGATCAGCACCGGATTATTTTTCGTGCGCCGGCACAGGATCTGCACCGAGCGCTCCAGCTCGCTTTCGCGCCCAACCAGCGGATCCAGCTGCCCGTCCATCGCGGCCTGTGTCAGGTCGCGGCTGAACTCGGCCAGCAGGCTGCTCTCACGCTGCCGCTGTTGCGGCGGCGCCTTCTCCTGCGTCACCCGCGCCAACTCGTCGCGAATCTGCGCCAGCTTCAGCCCGCGCTCCTGCAAAATCTCTGAGGCAAAACATTTTTCTTCGCGCAACAACCCGAGCAGAAGATGTTCGGTCCCGATATGTTTGTGGCCCAGCCGCTCGGCCTCTTCCGCCGCATACGCCAGGACGCGCTTGCACTCATTCGACAACGGAAGGTCGACCGAGGTCGATACCTTCTCGCGAATCGTCGTGTGCGCTTCAATCTGCTTCCGGATCGACTCGACCGAGGCGTGCGAGCGCAGGAAGCGGTTGGTGAGCGCCTTGTCTTCGCGCAGCAGGCCCAGCAACAGATGCTCGGTCTCGATATAAGGCGAGCCAAACTGGCTGGCCTCATACCGCGCAAAGAAGATCACTCGCCGTGCCTTCTCGGTATACCGTTCGAACATGCTTTTCTCCCTCGTGCAGGGCTGTCGCCCGGGGTAGCCGTCCAGTGGAGTTGCCGGATTCGGCTCAGCCCGCTCGCGCCCTTCGTTGCACTGCTGCCGGAGGCCTTAACGGGAAATTTGCCCCGCTCCGAACAGCTCTTTTGGATGGTCTTGGCGCCTTTTGCCGCCCTGTCGTCAGCAGCCCAACTTCTCTGCCGGCTTCCATCCCGATCCTGCAGTTCGAACGCTGAGGAACCCGTTCGAAACTGCCACTTAATAAGACTCACAAACCCGGTGAAACGGTGCTTAAGCTGCGTTCAAAGCCCTTTCCGCCGGTCAGTTTTTCCCGGCGGGAGATACTTCCCGCAGTTTGCCCTCTTCCAACCGTAGCGTTCGCGTACAGCGCTCGGTCAACTCCATGTTGTGCGTCACCAAAATCGACGTCAGTTGATGACTTCGATGCAATCTTTCGACCAACTCAAACACCCGCCCTGCCGTCGCGCCATCCAGATCACCCGTTGGCTCGTCCGCCAGCAGCAGCCGCGGCCCGTTCACCAGCGCGCGCGCCAGCGCTACCCGTTGCTGCTCGCCGCCCGAGAGTTCGCCCGGACGATGATCCGCCCGATCCTCCAAACCCACCTCGCGCAGCCAGTTTCCCGCCTGGGCCAGCGCATCCGTCTTCCTCGCTCCGCGCGCCAAAAGCGGCATCGCCACGTTCTCCAGCGCTGTGAACTCCGGCAGCAGATAGTGAAACTGCCACACATAGCCGATCTCGCGATTGCGAAACGCCGCCGCGTCTCTCGCACTGAGCTTTGCCACGTTGGTTGACGCGCAGTATACCGTTCCCGCGGAAGGGGCATCAAGCGCCCCTAAGATGTGTAGAAGCGTGCTCTTCCCCGCGCCCGACTGGCCTACGATCGCCACCAGTTCCCCGGTCCCGACCGTCAGGTCAAGATCGCGAAAAAGATCCAGCGAGCCCCGCGCCGTGGTGTACGACTTGCGCAGACCCTGAACCTGAATCACTGGAGTTTGAAATCCCGGAGCCTGAATTTCTCGAGATCCGTCGGCGTCGGACGCCCGCGACTCTGACTCCCGCGCGGCGCGGGATGCCTGTGGGGCAGCCGCTGAAGGGGAGCTGGTCATCCGGTTAGCCTCTATTTTACATGGAATGCAGTGGTTCTTGTGCATCCCACCGATGTGGAAGACCCCTCCGTAACTAACAGGGAATTACCGATTTGAGTTCGTCCCGAATCCGTTGCAATCACGCCATTTCCACTGTGGCCGGTGCTGCACGCCGCAGCACCTTTTCGCTGCAGCATGCCCGCTTTCAGCGCTTCATCCCCACTTCTTGCCCAGCGCGTCCAGATCAGCCTGGCCAAGGTCCTGCGGCGTCATGCACACTCTGAAGTTCACATCGGCACTGAACTTGAGGTGCCAAGGTTCGGCGATCCTGGGAACGTTTGACGAATCCTTAACGTCGACAACAAGCCAGCCGCACCAGGAATTCCCCTCCGGAATCCAATGACCCAGACGCCGGTCCGCGACCAAAAGAATGAGACGCCTGCGCTCCGGCTCCGCTACCCGCTTGCTATTATCAGGTCAGGCTCGTCGCGCTCTTCCCGCGTCCGCGCATCCGTCCTTTTCAATTCCATGACTCCCGCCACACACGCCGCCGCCCCGCAGCAACTCGCCGCTCACGCGCCCGTTTTGCATGGGACCGGAGCTGGGTCCACGCACGCTACCGCGATCCATGGGCCTAGCCCGGGCGCAACCGCGCAACTCATCCACGACCTGCGCGAGCTCTTCAAGGTCAAGGTCGTCGGCCTGGTTCTCGTTACCGGCTGGGGCGGCTTCTATCTCGGCTCCATGCAGTCCGGCATCTCCACGTTGCAGCGCGGATTGCTCGACGCGCTGCTCGGCATTGGCCTCGTCTCCGCCGGCGCAGGCGCGCTCAATGAAGCCCTCGAGCGCAAAACCGACGCCCGCATGAAACGCACCGCCGACCGTCCGCTCGCCTCCGGCCGCTTTCCGCTTCCGCTGGGGATTCTCGCCGGCCTCGGCGCGCTTGCCCTTGGAGCAGTCTGGCTCGCGCTGCATACCAATCTGCTCACCGTCTCGCTGGCGCTGCTCACCGCATTCACTTACGTCGCCATCTACACGCCGCTCAAGCGCGTCACCTCGCTCGCAACGTTCATCGGCGCATTTCCCGGAGCCATGGGTCCCATGCTCGGCTGGACCGCCGTCCGCGGCCGCATCGAGTGGCCCGCCGTCGCTCTCTTCGCCATCCTCTTCGTCTGGCAATTCCCCCACTTCATGTCCATCTCCTGGCTCTACCGCGAGGACTACGCGCGCGCCGGCATCCGCATGCTGCCCGTCGTGCACCCTGACGGCTGGACGACCGTCATGGAAGCGCTCTTCTACGCCGTGCTCATGATCCCCGTCAGCCTCGCGCCCTGGAAGCTCGGCCTCACCGGCCCTGCCTACGTCGCGCCAGCCATTGCGCTCGGCCTCGTCTATCTCGCGTACACCATCCGCTTCGCCGGAATCCTTCGCGCCAAATCGGAAGCCCAGAGCCGCCTTCTCGCCCGCGACCTCCTCAAGGTGTCAGTGCTCTACCTGCCGCTGCTCTTCATCACGCTCATGCTCTGCGCCACGGCGAAATAATCCATGCCCGTCGCCGCTTCCAGTTCAAAATCCGGCACAGGCCCCGCCGTCGCCGCCATCCTCGCCATCAGCATCGCGGCCTCGCTCTTTCTCTTCTGGCTCATCTATATTCATCCCGCCTCCGCATCCAGCTCGCAGTACGCCTTTCTGCCCGCGCTCAACGCCGTCTTCAACGGACTCTCCGCCACGGCTTTGCTCATCGGCTACACCTTCATCCGCGCGCGCAAAATCCGCCAGCATCGCGCCTCGATGATCACCGCCTTCGTCTTCTCGACTCTGTTTCTTATCGGCTACATCGCGCACCATGCGCTGCACGGCGACGTCCGCTATCCACTCCACGCGGCCTTCCGCACCTTCTATCTCTGGCTGCTCACCAGCCACATCATCCTCGCCGTCGTCGCGCTGCCGCTTGTGCTCGTCACCTTCTTCTTCTCACTCTCCGGCCGCATCCCGCAGCACCGCAAGGTCGCCCGCTGGACATTCCCTCTGTGGCTCTACGTCAGCGTCACCGGCGTCATCACCTACGTCATGCTCCGCCTCGCCATGGGCAGTTAGTCGAGCCCGCGATGCCCGCAAGCCCACCCAGCAATCAGAGAAACCGCAAACTCCCTGACGACGGCACGCGCCAGCTCCTGCAGTGGGGCAGCTCCATGGTCGCCATCGGCCTGCTCTGCGTGGTGCTGCTGCTCACCCTGCTCGGCGGCTACTCCCGCACCGGCGCCAGCACCAACTCCGGATGGTTCGCGCTCATCGTCGCGCTCACCTGCCTGCCCTTCGGCGCGCTCCTGCTCACCCTCGGAGTCGCCAAGTGGCTCCGCAACCGCCGCGGCAATTCCTGAATTCATCCGCACGCCGGCGCGAAGCGCTCTGATCGGCCGCGGCTCCTATGATCTATTCCTATTCGCGGCCGCTTACGAATCGTGCGAATGGTTCCGCAATCCGGAGCTTTCGTCATCGGGCAGAGACTGCGCAAGCCCGAAGCCGGGAAACAGCTGTGGATCTAAAAACAGAGTGATCGCAGCGATCGCATCGCTCTCCAGCGTGAGCACGTGAATGGAGTGTGCGTTCCAGCGCTTGTCTGCATCGGAGAACTCATAAATGGCGAAGGCCGGTTGTCCGTTCGCGGATGTCGGCACCAGGTGCAATCCGCCGCAGGTCTTCCACGCCGCGGCAAAGAATGTTCTGATCGGCTCGCGCCCGATGAACCACTGCAGCCATGGCGGCATCACCACGGTTGCATCTTGCTTCAGCAGAGCGACAAAACCATCCACATCGTGCCCTTCCCACGCCTGTAGATAGCGCCCTAGGAGCTGTTGCTGCGCGGCAGTTGTCCGGGCCTCAAGCGGCGGCCGGCGGTCGGAGTAGCTGCGCGAGAGCGTCTCGCGCGCTCGCTGCAAAGCGCTGTTGATGGATGCGGTCGAGACGCCCAGCAGAGTTGCTGCTTCAGCAGATGCCCAGCCCAGAACATCGCACAGCATCAGCGCTGCGCGCTGGCGCGGCGGCAACTGCTGAATGGCAGCCACAAACGCCAGCTGCACAGATTCCCGCGCCGTGTACCGCGCCTCAGGATTGGGCGCGGCGTCGGCGAGGCCTTCGAGCGCGGAGCCCGAATAGAGGTTGACATCCGGATACGGTTCCAGCCAGGGAACGTCCAGCGCAGGGCCGCCTTCCAGCTTCGGCGGGCCCGCGGGGCCCAGCTGGTCGGGCAGGTATCGCTGCTGGTGCTTGCGGCCTTCGAGCGCATTCAGGCAGGCGTTGGTGGCAATGCGGTAAAGCCAGGCGCCAAAAGACCCGCGCTCATCGGAGCTGCTGGCCTCGAAGCTCGAGAAACTGCGCCAGGCGCGCAGATACGTCTCCTGCACAAGGTCGTCGGCTTCGTGCAGTGAGCCCAGCATGCGGTAGCAATGCAACTTGATCTCGCGGCGGAACGGTTCGGCGAGCCGTTCGAAGGCCTGCTCTCCGTGCGCCTCACCGGTTGGTCGCGCCGTCGCCATTGCCGTTAATAGTAGACCTCCCGTGTCCAATCGCAAGGTCTCTATTCCCTGGCAAGGGCATTCAGCGCCGTCCACGCAGCTAAAGAGTCCATGTAGTCTCTCCAATGGATGATTTTTCTGTTTTCAATCGTGACAACCGAGATGAACCTGTTGTCATAGGGCGCACCGCTCGAAAGAATCTTGCCATGCATTTCATATTCGAGGATCACGACGCGATGATCCTCAGAGCGATGGACGACCAGTGCATCGCCGGAGTGGAGCTTGATCGTCTTCCCATATCCGGAGAGGCTGGCCATCAGATTGGCCCTCCCTTGAATCGTCACAGGCCAACCCGGGAAGCGATAGCGGGACTCGAAGACTGCGTCTTCGGCGAACGTATCGAAATAATGTTCGCCATCAACCAGCCCACTCAGACCTCTAAGCACGACTTGGAAGAATGGATTCAGGGCCTGGAAGACATCGTAGTCCGCTTCGGTGCGGAGAGTGCTCCGATTGACGCTGTTCGGCCCTCCCGGCTCGTCTGTCACTGTGTCTTTCACGGTTTCCTCCTTCGCTGCGCAGGATGTGGGTGGCGAGGTCGCCCTCACTCGCACTTGCATCCTTTCGCCTCCGCCTCGCGCCGTCGTGCTGCGGCTCCTTCGGGATCGGTCAGGATATCGACCCACAGCGGGTGCGGCGCGGTTTCGGCGTCGTAATTGTCGTGCCAGTTCCACCACTTGTAGGGCGGAGTCTGGGGGTAGCCCTCCGGCGAGTCCTCCCATGTCTCCTGGCGGCCGAGCGCCGTCATATCGAGGTAGCTCCAGGTGGTCCCCATTGCCTCGTCTCCGCGGCTGTTGATGAAGTAGGTGCGGAACACCTTGTCGCCTTCGCGGATGAATGCGTTGTGGCCGTGCCACTGGTCCACGCCGAAGTCCAGGTCGAAGCTGTCGGTCATTGTGTACCAGGGCATCTCCCAGCCCATCCGTTTTTTTAGCCGCGCGATGTCTGCCTGCGGCGCGCGCGAGGCCCAGGCCAGCGTAGTATCGCGAGCGTTCAGATGCGACAAATGACCGACCTGGTCGGCGCCCAGCGAGCAGCCGCGGCAGGCGTGGTCAGGCCAGCCGAATACTCCGGGCTCAAAGAAGGCGCGATAGATGATCAACTGCCGGCGTCCCTCGAACAAATCAAGCAGGCTTGCCTTACCCTTCGGTCCGTCGAACTCGTACTTTTTCTCCACCACCATCCACGGCATCCGCCGGCGTTCGGCGGCCAACGCGTCACCATCGCGCATGAGTTGCTTTTCTTTTGTCAGCAGTTTCTCGCGAGCCGCAACCCATTCCTCTTGCGGCACTATGTTCGGGGGTTTCATCGTGTTGTCTGCCATCTTATTTCTCCTTTGTCTTCTGAATCAGACCTAGTGATTTTTTCTGAAAAGATTCCTCAGCTTGCCGATGCACACCGCCAGAACTCCTCCCGTGGATCCGGCTCCGGCAACCATCGCTGCGGTGTTCGCGATGCATACTGGGCACATACTCCCCTCCTCATTTCGAGTTTGCGTGCACGATTAGACTCTTTGCAGTCCTACGCTAATTACACAAGAGCCCCGGCGCTCTGCGGCACAAAGCTTGCGTACTGGCGCTCGAACTCCTTGGCCACGCCGTTGCGCCACCCCTCGGCAATCGAGTGGGACATTGCATCGGGGAATATATCCTCTTCACCGTTCGCCAAGCCATCGAAAATTCCCTCGGCAACCGATTCGGGCGAGGCCTTCGGAATCTCGAAGCCGCGAGTCATGTCGGTGTCGACCGGACCCAGGAAGACGCCGTGCACCGTCACTCCCTCGATCGCCACCAGCGCCCTCAGGGATTGCGTCATGCTCAGCGCGGCCGCCTTTGAAATCGCGTAGCTGGGCGTAAGCGGCAGCGGAGCCAGCGCCATCAGCGACAGGTTGTTGACCAGTGCTCCTCTGGAGCGCTTCAGCATCGGAAGGAACGCCCGCGAGACCTTGTACATCCCGAAAAAATTGACGGCGAGGGTGTGCTCGATGACTGCCGGATCGCTCAGATCGTCATAGGGAGCAATTCCGGAATTGTTGATGAGCACGTCGAGCCGGCCGACCCGGCGCGCCGCCTCTTCGATCTGCTCAGTGTCGGTCACGTCGAGCAGCAGCGGCGTCACACGCGCGTCGGCGACCTCGAGTGCACCGCGCGTTCCAGCGTAGACTCGCTTCGCTCCGCGCCGCAGCGCTTCTGTAACCAGTGCACGGCCGATACCGCGATTTGCGCCGGTAATGAGGACTGTTTTCTCTGCGATGTTCATGATCATCTCCTTTTCCACCCCAGCGACAAAGACCCATCGCTGGGGGCCCGGTTTTGGGGCGGCCTTTGGCCGGCCCAATCTTGCCTATCTACTGGGTAAAACCGGCAAGGGCGCCAAAATTCATCGGTGCTCGGCAGATTTTTTCCTTTGAGTGTGGATTTCCTACGCGACAGCCACCGGATTCACCGCGGTTTCAAGCCGAGCTGCTTCAGGCCACGCGTTTCAGGCCATTGCGGCTTCGAGATTGTCCAGCCTGGAAACGTGCTCAGGCCGTTGGCGTCGGATGAGCTTTCGACCGGTCAGCAGGCTTCGCACCAGTCGCCGCGAGCGGCTGCTGCTGGAACTTCAAACTGGCTCTCGTCAAGAATGTGCGTAGAGGAGCGGCCGAGTCTTGCTGCTTCTCCAGAAGTACACCAGCACGATCACACTGGCGATCGCCGCATACGCACACCACACAGAGGTAAATGCGTATCGCTTGATCGCGTCCACAATCAGCAGAATCGCCAGGTTCGCCGCTCCAAAAGCGACCATCGCCCGCACCTGCGAGAAAAACAGCGAACCGCACGTTGCAATCACGTACAGCACGGCAACCGCCACATTGTTTGTGGCCTGGTTGATGTACACAATGCTGTTGTCCCTGACATAGATGTCCGTTGGGTAGGCCGTCAGAGCCCACAACACATACAGCCCCGTTGCTACCCCGATCACCATAAAAGGCACCATCCGCCTGCGGCTCGCGCCGTTAGGTTCAAACAGCAGTACGCTCAGCGGCAACAAAAAAGGCAACAGCCCCTGCGCGTATAACATGTAGGCCGCGCCCATGTCGTGCGTCACGGTAGACGAGAGAGTTCCATCCAATCCCAGCCAGACAAATCCCTCAATGAACTGATGCACGGCAAATAGCACAGGCAGCGACGCAAAAAGCAATTCGCGCCTGTGCTTCACCTTCGTCAACGTGACGACGCCCACGGCGCCCAGAACTCCGCTGCCCACAAAATTCGCCGTAGCTGAAAAACACATGGCTCGCCCTCACCCTTGCGAGCATTACATCTATGCTCCTGGAACACAATACATTTCCCCGGGCTGGCGGCGATCTCTGATCTCTGATCTCTGTTCCCTAATCTCTGGCATCCCCGTTGAAGCCGACTTAGATGAGTGCATTCGCCTGATAGCACGAGTCGAGAATCACTCCCGATTTGACCGTAGCTCGTGATCAACGGCGCGACCGGCAGAGTTGAAGAATCGTGACGTCGTTAAGTCAACAAAATCGAAGCCGTCAAATTGAATTCGATAGCAGCTCTCCTTGGCTTTTCGCCACCTGCCTATGGTTTACTCGGATCATGAACCCTCAAGCTCACGCCCGGACCTATGCAATCGCGCCCGCATGGCACACCTGCGTTTTGCTCCTCATCCTCGCTGCGCCAGTGGGCATCTCTATCGGCATGAAAATGAGGTACCCCGATGCGAAACTGGCTCATGTTACGTCCTACTCAATCGCGATAGTTTTTGAGTGGGCAGCTTTCGCGTTCAGTCTGTGGCACACCGACGCCGCTTTCGTGGGATATGTCGCGCGCGTTCTCCGTAATCCTCGTTCGCTGCTGTGGGACATTCCGGTTGCGCTGCTCCTCATCGCGGTCCTGCTTCTAGCCTCACCTGTGATCGTGCATATTCTTGGTCAAACCGGTTGGTTCTCGACAAAAGAGATGCTCCCGAAGGGGGGCGTGGAAGTGGTTGGCTGGGTGGTAACGGCGCTGAGTGCCGCAATCTGCGAGGAGACGGTATACCGTGGCTATCTCCAGCAACAAGTCTCCGGCTGGACCGGGTATTTGACCTTCGGTGTAATCGGTCAAGCCATCCTCTTTGGCGCGGCCCATGGATACCAGGGATGGAAAAACATGGCGCTGATCTCTACATGGGGCTGCATCTTCGGTATTTTCGCGTGCTTACGTAAGGGACTGCGCACCAATATGATCGCCCACGCTGCAATAGACATTGCAGCTGCCTTCTAAGGTTCCTTCACCGCGTCTCTGTTCTCTGTTTCTCGTCGGAGGGAGCAGTGTCCTTCAGGCCACTGAATCGACGCCGTCAAAAAGTCGGCAAGTCACCGAAGAGCGCTCGCTGAACTTCCGGCGCATTAACGCAGCGCGGCCGCTGCACGCAACATGGGTGCAACGGCCTTGCCGTGTAAGTTCAGGTTGTAAGTTAGGTTGTAATTTAGAACCCGTTCTGCGATCCTTCCTCTGGATGCACGACGCGATAACTTGCGCCGCCCTTTGACCACACCAGCAGCAGGATGTCTTTGCCTGCCGGCGCGGCGTGCACCGCATTGGTCACGTTCGCGGCACCGTCGACCGTGTGCCGGTTCACTTCCAGGATCACGTCTCCCGGCGTCAGTCCCGCATCGTCAGCCGGGCTGCCCGGGCGAACATCCTGCACCGCCGCGCCCTTCACCTGCTCGGGCACGTTCAGTTGCTGCCGCACATCGGGAGTCAGATCGGCCAGCGCGAGTCCCAGTTTGCCGCCCTGGTGCTGCCCGTTGCCGCCGTTGCCCGCTTCTTCAGTGTTGACCTTGTTGAACTCGCCCACCGTGATCTTCACCGTCTGCGGCTTTCCGTCGCGCAGAATGCCCAGCTCGATCACGTTGCCTGGCGTCGTCTCGCTCACTGCAACCTGCAGCGCGCTGCCGTTCGCCATTTTGTGTCCGTTCAGTTCGCGCAGCACGTCGCCGCTCTTTACTCCTGCGCGGCTGGCCGGCGAATCCGGCACAACCTGGCTCACGATCGCGCCCGTTGCGTCCGGCAGGTTAAAGAAGCTCGCGTTGTCGGGCGTCACGTCGTTCATGCTGATGCCCAGGTAGCCGTGGTCAACCTTGCCGGTCTTGATGATCTGCTCGGCAGAAGCGCGCGCAATCTGCGCCGGAATGGCGAATCCCGCGCCGGCAAACGAGCCGCTGTCAGAGATGATGAAGGTGTCGATGCCGATCAGCTCGCCGTGCGCATCCACCAGCGGGCCGCCGGAGTTACCCGGATTGATGGCTGCGTCGGTTTGAATAAAATCACCCGGCTTGCGCGGATCGTCTGAGTAGGGATTCGGCCGGTCGAGCGCGCTCACAATGCCGCGCGTGACCGAGAACCGGAAGTAGCCGAACGGGCTGCCGAACGCCAGCACCGTCTGGCCGGGGTGCAGCTTGCTTGAGTCGCCCCACGGAATTGCCGTCAGGTTCTGCGCGTCGATCTTGATCACCGCAATGTCGTTCAGCTTGTCCACGCCCACCACCTTGGCCGTAAACACGCGGCGATCGTTCAGCGTCACCCGCACCTGTGTTGCGCCGTCCACCACGTGGCCGTTGGTCACAATGTAGCCATCGGGCGAGATGATGATGCCGCTGCCCACGCCGTGCTCAAACTGCGGCTGCGGCTTCATCCCCTGCATGCCCGGTCCACCCTGGCCGCCCTGTCCGAAGAAAAACTGCCGCAATCCTGGAGGCAGATCCTGCGGGTTCATCCCGCCGAATCCCTGCCCACCGCCGTTGCCGTGTCCGTGACCGCCCTCGTCTTCCGCCTGTTCATCGGCAGAGACCTTCGACGTAACTGCAACGTTGACGACTGCAGGTGTGACGCGCGCGGCGACAGCTTCCACTGCGTTGTCGAGTGAAGTCAGCGCCGAGACGCTGGAATCGTCCATCGGCATGGCGGCGGCGGCGGCAGCGTGCGCCCGGCTGTAATCAAACGCGAACGCGAGTGCAAACAATGCCGTGGCGAGCGCGCCCGCGGGAACTGCGAGCCGCTTCGCCTTGGCTACTAAAGAATTAGTTGATGCTGGCATGTTTCATTTCTCCTTGGTGATCTGGAATTGATGGTTTTAGTTCTTGGGGTTTTGTGTTGTGCTTAGAGTTGGAAGACCAGCCAGCCGTTGGCAACCGGAATCGCCACCCGCTGCCGGCCGTAAGTCGAAGGAGTTGGTGAATTGTTTGAGGCTGCGGCGGTCTTGCCTGTCGCAGTGGCAGCGGCGCTCGCGGCATTGTTCGCGTCGTTGCTCGCATCGCCAGCCGGATTTTTCGCCGCGGCCGGGGCTTCGCTCTCTACGCGAAAGACGAGCCGCGTAATCGTAACGTGTGCGACTTGCGCATTCCCGGGTTGCGCGGGAGACTGCTGATCCGCCGCAGCATTGGTGTCGTAGTCGGAAATCGCGCGCGCGTTCTGCGCAGGATCATCCACCTGCTCCCATGTCGTGAGAACGATGTATTGTTGCCCACGGTATTGTTGCCCGGGCCCTGGTTCTGCGAGCCCTGGTTCTGCGAACTCTGATTGTGCGGGCTCCGACTGCGCGGACCCCGATTGAGGAGTCTGCTCGGCGTTTGCAGCCGGCATCACGGCTTTCAGCAGCGTTTCATGCGCGGAGAAACCGTCCCCATCGCGCATCGCGATCTCATGCTCCGGAGCGCTCGCGGTGCGCAGGGCTAATGGACGCGCCGCAACGGCCGCCTCACTTTTTCCATCCGGCAGAACTGCATCCGGCAAAATCGCCTTGGCCGGAATCATGCGGACGCCGGAACCGTTTAGAGAGAGTGCCGCCTGCTCGCGAATGACTGCATCGCCCTGCACGCCAATCTGCGGAGCGGGCGCGGAAACAAACGCCACGATCTGCGGGCAGCGCGCCAGTTCCACAGACCCGACAATGAGGCCGCATGCAAAAACCCCAAGCAGCGCGCGGGCGGCGACCGGCTGCAGGGCCGGTTTGCGCCAAAGAATGCTGTGCACGCGGCGGACGAGCTCCGGACGGCCCCGCCATGCGGCGAGTGAAAGCGCGGCAGCGCGCCGCTCGCTCTCGCGTTGCAATCCGCGCTCGGCCAGGCTCGCCAGGCACGCGGCATACGCCCGCGGCGCCCGTGTTCTGCTTACCACGCCTTCATCACACGCCATCTCTCTCTCGCGGCACAAGCGGCGCTCGATCCAGGCAAGCGCCGGGTTAAGCGGGAAAAGGACCAATACGAGCTTCTGGATGAGATTGGTCCAGTCGTCATGCCGGCGCAAGTGCTCCACTTCATGCAGCACGACTTGCTGGAGCTCTTGCGGGGAGAGGCGGGCATAGAGCCATTCAGGAATGAGAACGCGCGGCGCGAAAAATCCGATCACGCTGGGCCGGTCGAGAGCGCGCGTCGTGCAAAGCGCGATACCGCGCGGCAACGCGATGGTTTCGTGAGCGACCGGCGTCGCCGTCCGCCATAGCTTGCGCAGGCGCAGCGTATGGAATACCAGCTCGGCAAATCGAAATGCCGATCCCAGAATCCAAAGGCCAGCAATCGCAAGCGCCCATCCGCTATCAATATGAAGCCATGCCTTCGGCGCAGCGCTCGCGGCTCCCGCTCCAGCCGCCGCAATAGCGGCGGCGGCGCGCTCCGGCGCCATCGCACCCACCATCAGGTGAATCAGCGCGGGCACAAACGGCAGCGCAGCTACGACAGTAAATCCCACCGCCCAGGCGGCAAATCGGTGCGCCGCAGAGACTCGCGGCGCCAGACGAAGTGAAAAAAACAATCCAAGCAGAACCGCCGCACCCTGCCACATCGCGTCCACGGCCACCGGTGAGGCGGCCCGGGCAAACTGTGCGAACGCAGCAGGCAAATCGTGGTTGTCCCCCAACACCCACGAAACAGCGGCGGTAATGGCGTGCAGTTGCATCACGCAAACCTACTCTTCTTCTTGAGCCCTGCGGCCTCTTGCTCTTGCCCGCTCTCCTCGCCATCCGGCGCCGCATTCCGGATCGCGTCCTTCAGCCGCGCAAGCTCCTCGGCAGAGATCTCGTCATCGCCCAGCAGCGAGAGGAGCAGCCGCTCGCGCGAATCGCCAAAAAACCGGTTGAGCACGTGGCGAACCTCCGAGCGGCTCGCCTCCTGCTCCGCGATGCACGGCCAGTAGACGAAGGCCCGGCCGTCCTGCCTGTGACACACGTATCCCTTTTGCTCCAGGATGCGAATCGTTGTCAGCACTGAGTTATAGGCCAGCGCCTCGCCTTCGGGCAGAGCGGCAACCAGGTCAGTAACCGCCGACTCGCCCCGCCGCCAGAGAATCTTCATCAGCCGGAGCTCCGCTTCAGTGAGCGTATTGGATTTTCTTGGCGGCATTCGCTATCCCATTGAAAGCATTGAATCAACGCCCTGCGGGGAATCGTTGTTTCATTCCCATAGACGCGCAACTAAAGAATTAGTTTCTATGCTTCGCAAGATTTTTTCGCAACCGCGCGGGCGAGGGCCGCCGAGCGGGTTGTGGAGCGAGTCTTGAAGCGAGCCTCGGAGCCAGAAAGCCCAGAGTTTCCGCAAACCCTGTGCTACGATCCCTGCAAGCGCAAAAGGGATGAGATGAATAACCAGATACGGCCGCTCACTCTCGGCGAAATTCTCGATCGCACCGCAGAGCTCTATCGCAGCCGTTTTCTGCTTTTCTCTGGAATCTCGTCGACCTTCGCGCTGGTCATGCTCGCCATCCAGCTTCTCTACCTGCGCTCGCTGGTACTGCTCGGCTACCCCAACCTGATGGCGAAGTGGCAATGGGGCACGGCAGCGGCCGCCATTCTGGAAGTGCTGGCGATTCTGCTTCTCGCTGGGCTCTCCATCGTGGCCAACAATCGCGCCGTTGCGTGGGTTTATCTCGATCAGCCGGCCACGATACGCGAGGCCGTGCGCGGCGTGTTGCCGCGGTTTCGCCGCTATCTATGGCTGATGACGATGGTGGCGTTTCGCGCGTGGTCGCCGCTGGCGGCGATTTACATTGCCTTCTTCGCTTTCATCTTCGCTCTGCTCCCGCATAATTTCCTCACCAATCCCGCGGCAATGCAGAACTCGCTGAACCACAACCCCGCGGGATTCCTCACCTTCGGGCTGGGCATGCTCGTTCTTGCGCCGCTGCTGCTCCTGGCCCTTGTCTACGGCGTCTTCATGTCACTGCGCTACTCGCTGTCAGTACCCGCCTGCGTCGTCGATGAGCTCCCGGCGAGCGCGGCCATCAGGCGCAGCATCCACCTGAGCGAGGGGTCGCGCGGCCGCATCTTCGTGCTGGGCCTGCTGGTCTATGCGATCCGCTTGATTCTCGGCATCATCTTTGGATTTCCAATCATTGCGCTGGCCGTCAAGCATCCCGGCCAGCAGCTGCCGATGATGTGGCTCATGTTTCAGCAGGTCGGCATCTTTTTCACGAATGCGTTCATCGGCCCCATCTACGCCATCGGCCTCACGCTGTTTTATTACGACCAGCGCATTCGCAAAGAAGGCTTCGATATTGAATGGATGATGCGCTCCGCCGGACTCGCGCAGCACGCGGAGGTTCCGGCCGCGCAGCAAACGTAGCAGCGACTTCACCACGAGATATGAACGCGATGACCAGCCCCATCCCGCGGCCGGAAGCCATGCGGCCCTCTACGCTCGGCGAGATTCTCGACCGCACCGCGCAACTCTATCGCGGCAACTTCCGGCTGTTCGCCGGAACGGCGGCCATCCCCATCGGCACGCTGGTCGGAATCGCCGCAATCGCCGGCGCCGTCATCGCCGCGGCAGGCCTCGCCGGTCCACACATCACCGGGAGTGGACTTGCGGCTGGCTTCGCCATGGGTGGAGTGGCCATTCTCGCCGGCGTAATCGCGGTTCCAATTTATATTGCCGCAATTATTTACTCGAGCGCTGGGATCACGCAAGCAGCGGTGAGCACGCAGCGCGGAGAAAGGCTCACCGTCCGCGCCGCGCTGCACAGCGTGCGCCCGCGCTTCTGGACGTACTTCGGGTTCCTGTTTCTCCAGGGGTTGATCGCGGCGCTGATTCCCGGCGTGGTCGCCGGCAGCCTGGTCGTGGGGCTCATCTACCTGGGCACGCGAGCAGGTGGGGGCACCGCGGCAGCCATCGGAATCGGCTTCATCATTTTTCTCGTCGCAGCCTTCGCCGCGGGCATCATCGTGTGGCTCGCGCTGAGCTACGCCATGGGCATGGCGGTATGCGTCGCGGAGCAGAAGCCGGCATGGGAATCGCTGCAGCGGGCGATGCGGCTCAGCAAGGGCACGCGCGGCCGAATCTTTGTGATGTTTCTGCTGGTTTTCGCCCTGTCGATGATCGCCTCGACCGTGAGTTATCTGGTCTTCACGGTCGTTACTGCCGTGGCCCTGGCAATCGGCCACGGCGCGCAATACGCCAGCGCTGCGGCCATCGCCGCCGCGGTGCTGCAGATCATCGTCAGCATGGGCACGCAGATCGTGCTGCAGCCTGTCTCCTGGATTGCGCTGGTGCTCTTTTATTACGATCAGCGCATTCGTACCGAGGGCTACGACATTGAGCAGCTGATGGAGCGCGCCGGCATGACGCAGACCGCTCAAGCGCCGCAGCAATTCACGAGTGCCCAGAGCATTACGAGCTTCCAGACCGCGCCGGAGATCATTTCCTCACCTCCCGCTCCCACTGATAGCGTAGAAGACAGATGAATCGCATGCGGCCCGGGTCATGGTGGTTCCGGATTGCAGCGGCGGCCTGTTGGGCTGAGCTGCTTGTGGCCATCGTCGCGGCCAGGCCTGCGCGGGCGCAAAATTCCTCTGACGCCGGCTGGCGCGACGTCAATCTCGACGGCTATCGCGGGCATCTGGAAAAACTTGAAGGCGTCGTCTCCGACTGCGCCCAGCAGCGCAAGTTCAAGACTGCAATGCCGGCCGCTGACAACGCCTGCAATCCCGATCATGTGGGGCCGAACGACCGCGTGACCGGTGCAGCAGCGGGCGATTCGGCGCCGCGCGAAATTCGCTACGACTGGCTGCGCACGGTGCTGGCGCTTGCAGGCAACAAGAGCAATGCAGCGCCGCCCGCGGTGATCCATGTGCTGCCCAGCTCGAATCCTGGTTCGCGGTCTGCGGCAGAGGATAAGCCCCCGACCACCGACACGCTGCTGGCCGAAGCAATGCAACGGCTCAAGAACGATGCGCAACAGGCGAGCGCGCCTGCTTCTGCCACTCCAAATGACGCGGCAGAACGGCAAACCCTCAATCACATCCTCGCCGCGCCTGTTTACAAAACCGTCAGTGACGTTTCCGCGACGGAGCGCTTACGCGAGTGGCTCTACTACCAGCTCGACAAGCTGCTGGCCAGCCTCATCCGCTTTGGCGCGCGCTCGCCGTGGATCGTCTGGGCGCTGCGGATTCTGCTGTTGCTGGGGATCGGCGTCGGGCTGGTGTGGGCCTTTCTGCGCATCGAGCGCGGCGCGCGCGTGAAATTGGTTCCCGACGTCGTTCCGGCCCCCGACGCGCCCTCGGCGCGCGACTGGCAGCTCTGGCTCGGCGATGCGCAGGCCATGGCCGCGAAGGGCGAGTGGCGCGAGGCGATCCATTTCGTGTACTGGGCGTCAATCGCGCGGCTTGAATCGCGGCGGCTGTGGCCCGCCGATCGCGCGCGCACACCGCGCGAGTATCTTGGCCTCGTTCCCGCCGCGGATCCACGCAAGCCGACGCTCGCCGCGCTGACGCAGAGCTTTGAGCGCACCTGGTACGGCGGACGCGCCGCGGCATCGGCCGACTTCAACACTGCCATGGAGCAGGCCGCCGCGCTGGGAGTGAAGGCGGAATGACTTATCTCGCCGCACTCGACGCGAAGGACCGGCGCCTGCTGACCATCTGCCTCGTTGCGGTCGTTGTAATCGCGGCCATCACGGCATTCTTTGCGCGCAACCAGAATAACGACGACAATCCGCTGCCCAGCAGCTATCTCACCGGAAGGCATGGCGCGCGCGCTGCGTACGATCTGCTGCAGTCGAGCGGCTACAACATCGAGCGCTGGGAGGAACCGCTCGGCGAACTGGCCGCCAAGGCAAGCGAGCGGACCGTCGTGATCTTCGCGGAGCCGATGATCACATCGCCTCAAGACATGCAGGCGATGCACGATCTCGTCACGCACGGCGCGCGTGTGCTGCTGACAGGATGGATGGGCGGAGAGCTCGCGCCGGGTGGCGATGTGAGCGCGTCCACGCAGTTCCAGGCCGCTTGCCAGCTAACGCCGCAAGGACTCGATCCGCTGGCGCAATCGGGCGAAGTGTATATGGTTCCCGAGTCGGCATGGGGATCGGGCCGGCCGCGCGATCGCGTGGAATATAACTGCATCGGCGCGCCCGCCGTGGTGGAATATGACGAAGGCAAGGGCCACGTGGTGTGGTGGGCCGCGTCGACTCCACTCGAAAACGGTTCCATTGCCCGCGCCAACGACTTGAACCTGCTGCTCAACGCGCTGGGCCCGCGCGACGGACATCAGTTCTACTGGGATGAATCGCTGCACGGCGATGTGCGGTCGAACTGGCTCTATGCGCGCGGCCCGGCACTTACTCTTTTGATCTTTGGGCTCATCGGCATCGCGCTGCTCGTTATCTTCAGCTTCAGCCGGCGGCGTGGGCCGCTGCATGATTTGCCGCTGCCGGTGCGCGCCACGCCCGTCGAGTTTCTCGAGGCGCTGGGCTCGCTTTACGCGGAAGCGCACGCGTCATCGACCGCCGTCGAGCTCGCGTATGATCGCTTCCGCCGCAAGATGGGCGACCTGTGTGGACTGAAGGGTTCACCCATGAGTGCAGAAGAGCTGGCGGCTTCGCTGCGCCGGCGCTTCCCCCAGGCTGCGCCGGATCTGGAAAGGGATTTGTCGGATTGCGAGCAGGCCGCGAAGGACGATGAGCTTGCGCCCAAGCGCGCGCTGGCGCTGGTGCAGGCCCTCGACCGGCATAGTGAAACGCTGCTGGCCGCTGCGCGCGCCGGGGTGTCGCGGTACGTTGGCCCGTCACGGTAACTTGGTTAACGAGGAGAAACGAATGACCGAGGGAGTATCTTCCCAACCGAACGCAGCCAGTCCCCCAGTGGCGTTGCCCGCCACGCAGCAGTTGCTGGCGCACGGCCGCGCCGAGCTGGGCCGCGTGATCGCCGGGCAGAGCGAGGTGATCGGCGAAGTGCTCGTGGCTGTGCTCGCGCAGGGTCACGCGCTGCTCGAGGGCGTGCCCGGCATCGCCAAGACGCTTATCGTGAAATCGGTGGGCAAGCTGCTCGGCCTCGGCTTCCAGCGCGTACAGGGCACGCCGGACCTGATGCCCGCCGACATTCTTGGCACCACGATCTTCCGGCCGGGCACAGAGGCCTTCATCTTCCACAACGGTCCGGTGTTCACCGATCTGCTGCTCGTCGATGAGATCAACCGCATGCCGCCGCGCACGCAGGCCGCGCTGCTCGAGTGCATGGAGGAGCGCCAGGTGACCTCCGATGGCGTGCGGCATCCGCTGCCCGCGTGGTTCACCGTCTTCGCGACAGAAAACCCCATCGACTTTGAAGGCACGTATCCGCTGCCCGAGGCGCAGCTCGACCGATTTCTGCTCAAAATTAAAGTGAGTTATCCCAGCGTTGACGATGAACGCACGATGCTGGAGCGGCACCACGCCAGCACCGGCGCGGGGCTGCTGGATGAAGCGAACGTGCAGCCGCTCGGCGCGCAGCTCCTCGCCGCCGCGCGCGATGAGATTCGTGCAATTCGCGTGGAGCAGGATCTGTACGGATACATTCTCGATCTCGTCCGCCGTACCCGCGAGTGGCCGATGCTTGCGCTGGGCGCGAGCCCGCGCGCGGCCATCTGCCTGCTGCGCGTGGCGCAGGCCTTCGCTGCGTTTGAGGATCGCGATTATCTGATTCCTGACGATGTGAAGCGCGCCGTTCTGCCCGTCCTTCGCCATCGCATCCTGCTCAAGCCCGAGGCCGAGCTCGAGGGCTTCGACGCCGATCGCATTCTGAACGACGTGCTCGCCGCCGTCGCCGTGCCCCGGAAGTAAATCATGATGCGCGGCTCGCTTCATCCTGACGCAGTCAGCGCCGCCTGCAAGCCGCGCGGCCGCTTCGCGTTTGGACTAACGTCCCGCGCCATCTGGCTCTTGATCGCGGGGCTTCTCCTTGTGCTGCCGGGATTCTTTGACGCGCATCTCGCGTACGCCATGTTGCTCTGGGACGCACTGATCCTCGCCGCCGCGCTCTGGGATGGATCGCGCCTCACCGCGCCGCAGCAGATCACCATCGACCGCTCCTGGAGCAATGCGCCCTCGCTCGACAGCGCGACCGAGGTCGAGCTTGGCATTCTGCAGGCGGGCAGCACGATTCTGATCTGCCGCATCGTCGACGATCTGCCTGAGGCGCTTGTCGCTGCGCCGGCGACTGACACGCTGCGCGCGTATCCCAATGTACGCGCCGCGCTCCGCTACACATTCGAGCCGCGCGAGCGCGGTGACGCACAGGCCGGCATGGCGTTTCTGCGCTACACTTCGCCGCTCGGCCTTATCGAGCGCTGGGCGATGGCGCCGCTCGAGCAGACCGTGCGCGTCTACCCCACGCTGCGCCAGGGCGAGGACCAGGAGATTTTCCTCGCGCGCGGCCGTCAGATCGACATGCAGCTGCGCCGCTCGCAGCAGCGCGGCCTTGGCCGCGACTTCGAGAGTTTGCGCGAGTACGTCGACGGCGACGACCTGCGCGACGTTTGCTGGACGGCGACCGCGCGCCGCGGACAACTCATTACGCGCCGCTACCAGACCGAGCGCAACCAGGCGGTGTGGATCGTGCTTGATGCCGGCCGTCTGCTGCGCGGCCGCATTCTGCCCGACACTACCGATCCCGATCGCTGGGGACATACCAAGCTCGATCATGCGTGTTCCACAGCCGTGGCGCTGGCGCAGCTTGCGCTCTATTCCGGCGATCGCGTCGGCCTTCTCGTCTATGGACAGCAGGTGCAGCAGCGGCTGCTCCCCGGCCGCGGCCCCGCGCATCTTCGCCTCATCGTGGAAGCGCTCGCGCAGGCGCGCGCCGAATCGAGCGAGGCCGATCATCTGCGTGCCACCGCCACGCTCAATCGCTGGCAGCCGCGGCGAGCGCTGATCCTCTGGATTACCGACCTTGCCGAAACCGCGATGCGCCCCGAAGTCATCGACGGCGCGATGCAGCTCCTGCATCGTCATGTGCTGCTTTTTGTCGCCATGGCGCAGCCGGATGTTGAAGCGATCGCCAACGCGTGGCCCAAAACCGTCGCCGAGATGTATCGCTCGTCGGCCGCGCTCGAGCTTGCCAGCCGCCGCGAGCTGCTGCTGGCGCGTCTGCGCGAGCAGGGTGCGCTCACGCTCGACCTCGATCCCGCCCAACTGACCTCGGCAGTGCTCAATCAGTATTTGAAGGTGAAAGAACGGGCGATGGTGTAGAGCGTATCCTGGCCGCTATCTTCAGCCATGCGGCGTCCGCCGTGCGCGACCTGCCCATGCTAAATTGATTTCGGAAGCGAGACGCCCCATGAAATCGCTCAGTTACCCGCTCCTTGCGTTATCAGGAATCGGCTCGCTGGCAATACTCTCGATCCACGTGGCAGCACTTCTCGGGTTCACATTCGGTTTTGATCTCTTCGTCCGTTTTCTCGTCCCGGGGTTATTCGTAGTGTGGTTGCCGTCAATTTTCGTCATGAACACGTTGACAAAGGAATTCAAGCAGAAAGAAATCTGGCGTGCAGCGCTGCGCGGATGCCCCCCATGGATGCGTCGGACTTTGTGGATCGTTCTTGGTTACGCTTGGGTGGGATTTTTCACGCTGCCATTCTTCTACGGCGGTGGAAACTCCCCTCTGAACAAGGCTCGGTCCATGTTGGCAGTGCTGATGGTTTTCTATATGATGTCGTTTGCGGTCTTTTATTCGGCCACTCATGCCAAGCGTTTCGATGGCGGTCGATACTGCCTGAACGGCCATCGCATCTCGCCCCTAGCTAAGTTCTGCGAGGAGTGCGGCGCGCCCGCGGCCCCCTCGCTACAAGGCGCGCAGGAGTGAAGAATGAAGCTCAAAGAGAAGCTGCACAAATACGATCCTGCAGAGGATCTGAAATCGAAGGATGCGATTGCGATCTTCATGGCAGAGGCGTTCAAGACCAATGACGCCGCCTACATTGCGCATGCTCTGGGCGTAGTCGCACGAGCCAAAGGTATGGCCCGCATCGCCAGCCAAACAGGGCTTTCGCGTGAACAGCTCTATCGGTCATTCAGCGCCAAAGGCAATCCAACGCTCAAAACAACTCTGGCGGTAATGAAGGCTCTAGGTCTCAAACTGAGCACTAAGATTCCAAGGGCTGCCTAGCATTTGCTACCGGCCGGAACAACCACGATAGCAGCAGCACGAATAACGTTCCGCCGACCGTAAACTTCAGCCACACGGGCACCGCCGACGGCGAAAAGAATCCCTCCAGTGTGCCCGCGATCACCAGCAGTGGAATAATGCCGCTCACCAGCCGCGAGGCATCCACGCCCGCTCGGGCGATCGAGTCGCGCCGCCGGTAGATTCCGGGAAACAGTACGCCCTGCCCCAGCCGAAGCCCCGCCGCGCCGGAGAGAATGATCGACGGCAGTTCCAGAGAGCCGTGCGGCGCAACGAAACTCCACAGGTCGACCGCCATGCCGTGCTGCGCGCACGCCACGCCGATCACGCCCAGCAAGAGCCCGTTGAAGAACATCGAGTACACCGTCAACAGCCCGAAGACGATCCCGCCCGCGAAGGCGATAAAGCACACGCTCAGATTGTTGGTCATGATCGCGCCGCTCGCCGCCGGTTCCATGCCCACGATCGATTGCGTCCACATCTCGTGGCGCTCGATCGTCTCTACCATCTTCGGCCCCAGCACATGGCGCATGAACTCCGGCCGCGCCAGGGTCAGCACCGACCCCAGCAGCGAGCCGCTCAGCAGGATAACTAGAGAAAGCAGCACGTAGTGAATATGTTTCTGGAAGACGAGCGGATAATCGTCGCGCAAAAAACGCAGCACCTTGAGAAAACTGGTGCCGCGGTTGGAATAGATAATATGGTGAGCGCGAGCCAGTAGCTGATTCACGTGGTCGGAATAGGCGCGCGCCGTCGGATCCTGGCGCAGTGTGGAGAGGTCGCTCGCGGCCTGGCGGTAGAGCAGAGCCGTTTCGCGCAGTTCGGCGCGGCTCAAATGGCTCACGCCGCCCGCGCCGGCCTGGTTCAGCAGCGCGGAAAGCCGCTCCCAGTAGGGGCGGCGTTTTTCAAGCCAATGGTTGGAGAGAATAATGGCCATCGAGCCGATTGGAGATCAGCTTAACATCGAGACCCCGGAGCTGGTGGCCATCGAGATGCCGCTCGCCGGAATCGGCAGCCGCTTCGTTGCGATTCTCGTCGACTACCTCATCAATGGCGTGTTTTTCTTCATCCTGATCGTTCTCGCATTCATCATCGTTCCCGCGCTCCACGTGTTCAACCGCATGTCGGCCAACTGGGCCATCGGCATTTTCTTTCTCATCCTTTTTCTGCTGCAGTGGGGCTACTTCTCGCTCTTTGAGGCATTCAACAAGGGCCGCACGCCCGGTAAAGCCGCCGCCAAGATCCGCGTGATTCACCAGTCCGGCCGCGGCATCAGCTTTGTGGAATCGCTGGCGCGCAATCTCGTCCGCTTCATCGATTATCTGCCCGGCTTCTATGCCGTGGGCGTGGTAGCCATGTTCATCAGCAGGCGCCATCAACGGCTCGGCGACCTGGTTGCCGGCACGCTCGTCGTCCGCGACCGCAACATCGAGCAGCCGCATTGGGCGGGTTCCACCTCGCGCACCTTCACCGGTCCCGCGCTCACCGCCGAGTCGCCCATCCCGCCCCCGCACCTCAACATCTCGCTGCCCGCACCCGCGCTGGCAAAACTTTCACCGTCCGATCTTGTGGTGTTGGAGGGATTTTTCTCGCGGCGTCTCGATATGGATCTCACAACGCGCGCCGCGCTGGCCAATCGCATCGCTTCGGCTCTCTGCGCAAAATCGGGACTCGAGATCCCGCCCAGCATCAGCGTGGAGACGTTTCTCGAAGCCGTCGCCCATCAATTTCGCGAGCTGGGCCGCATGAACCGGTAACGCACAGGCTGCGGAGCGCGGCGTATATTAAGATTTCCAAAGCGCGATATAGTTCGCAGTGCGCCTGCTGACGCGGGCGCGGCGGTTTTCGTCAACGTGCGCGGCGATTTTGGATGGAGCGCGCGAAGGCGCGTGTGACAGGAGAGCACCAGTATGGCCAAGAGCGTTAACAAAGTGATACTTCTCGGCAACGTAGGCAAGGATCCGGAGGTTCGCGCCACCGGCGGCGGCACGACCGTGGCCAACTTCACGCTCGCCACCAGCGACCGTTTCCAGGACCCGCAGGGTAACTGGCAGGAGCGCACGGAATGGCACAATCTGGTTGCGTTCAAGCGGACCGCCGAGATTGTGCGCGACTACGTGAAGAAAGGCTCCAAGCTCTACATCGAAGGCAAAATCCAGACGCGAAGCTGGGATGACAAGGAGACCGGCGCCAAACGTTATCGCACCGAGATCATCGTGAACGATCTTTCGCTTCTCTCAGGACGCGACGAGTCTTCAGGTGGCGGCGGTTACAGCCGTTCGTCTAGCTCTTCTGGCTCTTCACACATGGATCAGCGGCCGCCCGCCGCCCAGGATGAGTACTCGCAATCGGCTGAGATCTCTGACGACGATATTCCGTTTTAGAAATAGTCGACTTTATCAACAGAGATCACGACGTGGCGCCGGTGTGGAATTTATCCCGCGGCGCCATGTTTTGCGTTTGCGATGCTTCATACAGGAGAAACTCGATGAGAAAGCTATTGCTCGCCGGATTGCTCGCTGCGTGCCTTTCGCTGCCGGCGCAGGAGTCGCGCCGCGAAATCACGCACGCCACCGGCAATCCCGCCGTCGACTCCAAACCGAACAGCCCCGACTTGCCGGATGTGTTTGCAGTGAGCGGCCACATCGAGCGAATCGTCGTGCTGCGCTTCAAGTTCGGCGCCGACCTGCTCGCCGGCATCGAGAAAATGGTCGCGGAGCAGAAGATCAACAACGCCGTCATTCTTTCCGGCTTCGGCTCGGTCCGCGGCTACCAGGTCCATCAGGTATCCAACCGCGACATGCCCTCGAAGAATATGTTCGTCAAGAATCCCACCGCGCCGGCCGACATCATCGGCATGAGCGGCATGATCATGAACGGCCACATCCATCCGCACATTGTGCTGGCCAACGCCGATAAATCCTTCGGCGGCCATCTCGAGCCGGGTACCGAGGTCTTCACCTTCGCGGTGATTACGCTCGGCGTTCTCGATGACAAGATGGATATGAGCCGCTTCGACGATTCGAGCTACCGGTAAAGAGACAGGGAGTAGTCAATAGGAATTAGGCAGTGGAAAGCTTGCCGCCGCAGGGGACGACTCGTTGCGAATCGGCGGACGCTACGACGCGCGAACTCGGGGATAATTTCTATTCCATGCTCACTATTCGCTATTCCCTGCCTCTCCCATCGGATCGTTATCCCGATCCGTCACTTCGACGAGCGCCGCAAACTTCGCAGCCAACGGATCCGTCCAGCAATGCTCCGGCGCGCGCCAGCTCCAATTGCCAGTGGGAACGGCAGGCGTGTTCATGCGCGCTTCCGAGCCAAGCTCCAGCAGGTCCTGCGCGGGAATCACGGCGAGCTGCGCCACGCTGTCTTCGGTGGCGCGAATGAGCGGCCATACCGGCTGCGGCGCGCCGCCCATTTCCGCGATCGGCCCCAGATAAACCACGGCTGCAGTTTTCTCCACTTCGCTTGCCGAGTGCCACCACCCCAGTGTGGTGTCGTTATCGTGCGTGCCGGTGTAGGCAACGGACGCGGGAACAAATCTGTGCGGCAGATGGATATGCGCGCCCTTGTCGCTGAAGCCGAACTGCAGCACCTTCATTCCCGGCAGCCCCAATTCCAGTCGCAGCGCCTCCACTTCGGGCGTAATCATGCCCAGGTCTTCAGCGACCAGCGGCAGCGGACCCAGCGCCCCTTCCAGTGCGCGAAACAGCTCCAGCCCCGGCGCCTTCACCCACGTGCCGTTCACCGCTGTCTCTTCTTCGGCGGGAATCGCCCAGTAGGCTTCAAAGCCGCGAAAGTGGTCGAGCCGGACAACGTCGAACAATTCCGTCGCGCGGCGGATGCGGTCGACCCACCAGGCAAAGCGCTGCCCGTCGGGTCCGGGCTTCGCCAGCACATCCCAGCGGTAAAGCGGATTGCCCCAGCGCTGCCCGTTCGCGGAAAAATAATCCGGGGGCACGCCTGCAATGCGGATCGGCTTCAGGTCCTTGTCGAGCTCGAAGATTTCCGGATGAACCCACACGTCGGCCGAATCCATGTTGACGAAGATCGCGACATCGCCGAGGATGCGGATCGCGTGCTCACGGGCCGCATCGCGGAGCTGCTGCCACTGCCGGGAAAAGGCAAACTGCAGCACGCGCTCCAGCGCCAGCGCGCGCGCATGCTTCGCCGTGGCTTCTTCGAGCGCCTTCGTCTCTCGCTTGCGCAGCGGCTCCGGCCATCCGGTCCACGCACCGGTGTTGAACTCGCGGCGCAGCACGGCGTAGAGCGCGTAGTCGTTCAGCCACGCGGACTCATGCTCTCGAAACTGCTCGAATTCCTTCCAGTGCTCGGCCAGCTTTTCGCCGTCCGGCCCGCGATCGAGAAAATTGCCTGCCGCTTCGTAGAGCAGCGGAAACTTCCGCCGTTCCACCTCTTCGAATTTCACCGCGCCGGAGCGGCCAGCCAGCCCCGCAATGCGCGCGCCGTCGATCCATCCCCAGTCGGAAAGAAATTCCAGGCTGATCAGCGCGGGATTGCCGGCGAAAGCCGAGGAGCCGGCGTAGGGAGAGTTGCCAAATCCCGTCGGGCAAAGCGGCAAAACCTGCCATACATGTTGCTTCGCGCGCCCCAGGAAAGCGAGAAACTCGTGCGCCGCGGGCCCCAGGTCGCCAATGCCGCCGTAGGAAGGCAACGAAGTAATGTGGAGCAGGACTCCAGATGATCGCTGAAACTCCATAGATATCCTTATTATCGGATGCAAAGCTCCCGCGCGGTGTCCGGCACTTTTTTGAGACACTATCTGGAATCGCTTGGCATAGGGATTCCATGCCGCCTCTGGCGAGGCGCAGATTGAGTGAACGCAAATTGAATGAAGGCAAATCGGCTGAACGAACATTGAGTGATTCTTTGAACCGCTTCTTCTTTTTTGCTCTGTTTTCACTCCTCAGCGCCGCTGCGGCCCACGCCGCGCCTGCGGCTGTCTCTTCGCAGACCCCAGCGCTTCCGCAGCCTGTCGTTCTCTCCAGCGGATGGCGATTACAGGATGCCGCCAAGGCGCCCGAGACCGGCGAACTGATCTCCTCGGCTGCGTTCAATGCGAGCAGTTGGTATGCGGCCACGGTTCCGGGCACGGTACTCACTACCCTCGTCGACAATCACGTCTACCCGGAGCCGCTCTACGGCGAAAACAACCGCCCCGAGAATATTCCCGAGACCCTCGCGCGCACTTCGTACTGGTACCGGACCGTCATCACGGTTCCGCTCGCGTATCGCGGACGCCATATCTCGCTCAACTTCGACGGGATCAACTACTCCGCCGCCGTCTGGGTCAACGGCTTGCAGGTAGGCGCGATCAAGGGCGCATTCATCCGCGGAAAATTCGACATTACCGAGCAAGTTGCACCGGGCCACACGGCGGTTGTGGCCGTGCTGGTCACACCCGAACCGCATCCCGGCGTCTCGCACGAGCACACCATTCGCGATGGCGTGGGCCAGAACGGCGGCATCACCGCCCTCGACGGGCCCACCTTTCTGTGCACACTGGGCTGGGACTGGATCCCGGCCATCCGCGACCGCGACACCGGAATCTGGCAAAGAGTCTTTCTTTCCGCCACCGGCCCTGTAGCGGTGCGCGATCCGCTGGTGACGACAGAGCTGCCGCTGCCCAAGACCGACTCTACCGACGTCACGGTGCAGACGACCGTGGAGAATGTAACGGACACGCCGCAGATCGGCACGCTGCGCGGCAGCATCGGAAGCATCGTCTTCGAGCGGGCAGTACAGCTTGCTCCGCACAGCACGCAGCAGATCGGCTTTGACACGACGAACACGCCCGCACTGCACATTGACCACCCGCGACTGTGGTGGCCCAATGGCTATGGCGAGCAGAACATGTACCGGCTGCATCTGGAGTTCGTTGCCGCGCGCACGGTGAGCGATGCGCAGGACGTCGACTTTGGCGTGCGCCAGTTCTCGTATTCCGTGCCGGGAACCGACACGCTCACCATCTCCGTCAACGGCGTCCCGGTCTTCATCCGTGGCGGCGACTGGGGACTGGACGAGGCGCTGAAACGCATCCCGCGCGAGCGCCTGGAGACGGAGATCAAACTGCACAAGCTGGCCAGCCTCAACCTGATTCGCAACTGGGTGGGCCAGAGCACTGGCGAGGATTTTTATGAGCTCTGCGACAAGTATGGCCTGCTGGTTTGGGACGAGTTCTTCCAGCCGAATCCCAACGACGGGCCCGACCCCGACGACATTCCGACCTACATTGCAAACGTGCGCGACAAGGTGCTCCGCTATCGCAATCATCCGTCGATCGTGTTATGGTGCGCACGCAACGAGGGGTATCCGCCTCCGGCAATCGACGACGCGCTGCGCACGGTGCTGGCCGAGCTCGAGCCCACGCGCCGCTACCAGCCCAGTTCCACTGACGGCGCGGGCGTGCGCTCGCACGGACCTTACTCGTGGCGCGAGCCGCGCAAGTTCTACGCCGTCACGGACGATTTGTTCAAAACCGAAACCGGCAGCGTTTCTGTACCGACGCTCGAGTCGATTCACGGCATGATGCCCGAGAAGGACTGGGAGACGATCGACGACGACTGGGCGGAGCACGACTTTGCCAAGGGCAACTCCGGCTCCGATCGGTATCCCGGCCAGATCGCCGCGCGCTACGGGCCGCTGCGCAACCTTGCCGACTTTGTGCGTAAGGCGCAGATGGCGAATTACGAGGCCTTTCGCGCTATGTATGAAGGTCGCAACGCGCTGCTCTTTCATCCCACCACGGCGGTGATCACGTGGATGAGCGCGCCCGCGCAGCCGAGCTTCGTGTGGCAGATCTATCATTACGATCTCGAGCCCATGTCGTCTTACTTCGCCGTCATGCATGCCTCCGAGCTCGTGCATATCCAGCTCAACGAAGCAGATGGCAAAGTCCAGGTCATCAACAACCGTCCCGATCCGCTCACCGATGCCACGGCGCATATCGGCGTCTACAACCTCGATGGCGAGCTCCTCTACGATCACGAAACCAAGTTGACGGCCGCGCCCGACGCCGCCACCGATCTCGGGCCCATCGAAATTCCGCCCACAATATCCACCGCGCCGCCGGCTTCCTCGCCAACCGCGGGCGCAGCTCCGCCGGCACCTTCACCCATCCGCTTCATCAAGCTCGAACTGCGCTCGAACGCCGGCCTGCTGCTCTCGACCAACTTCTACTGGCAGTCGCAGACCGGCAATCCAGACGACCTCACCGCGCTGAACCAGCTGCCCATGGTCACGCTCACCGCCACGGCGCAGCGCGTGGGTGGCCGCGTAACGGTCACGCTCAAGAATCCAACAACCCAGATCGCGCTGATGGCGCACCTGCAGCTCCGCCGCAAATCCGGTGAGCGCATTTTGCCCGCGTTTTACAGCGACAATTATGTGTCGCTGGTTCCGGGCGAAAGCAAGACGATCACCATCGACGCGGCGCCCGGCGATTTTCACGGCCAGGACGCGCTCATCGTCGTTGACGGATGGAACGTCACCGTCGCCACGGCATTCCTCCCCGGCATCATCATCGCGCCCAACCTCGAAGCGCAACCCGAGCTTTCACCGGCAACGGGACTTCCCTTGGCAACCACCGGCCTGCGGCCCTGAGAAGCGTCGCGGCCCGCACAATCCAGCGGCAAATCTAGCTGGCGCGGTCCGGCTCCGCTGGCCTATGCCGATTCCCGGTGGTGCTCCCACGTGACCAAAAAGAAAAAGCCCGCAACCAATCCGGCTGCGGGCCTTTCGTTTTTTTCCGAACCGCTTACATGCCGGGCAACTGCGGCCCCTGCTGCTGCTTGGCGTTGATGCGCACGCGGTTGCGCTTCTTGTAGTCGTTCCAGATGCCGCTCATGAAGACGCTGAACGCCTCATTGCGGCGCTCTTCGAGGAGCTGGTCGCGCGTCTGGTCGAGATTTTTCGCGATGTCGTCGGCACTGGGCTCCTGCTTGTCGACGATCTTCGCCACCACGCCGGTGCGCTCGGTGTTAATAGGCCCGCTGATCGCGCCCACATTCATGTCGAAGAGCTGCGGAGCCACCTGGCCCACTTCGCCGAAGTCGGGCACCTGGCCGCTGCCGCCGACCAGATCGCTGCTCTTCACCGTCGCGCCCTCTTCCTTGGCGGCTTTGGCAAGATCGTTCATCGCCTTCGCCTGGTCGGCCAGTTCCTTGGTCTTCTGACTCAAAAGCACCGGCACCTGCTCGTCGCGATAGTCGTCGAGCACGTGCGATTTCCAGTCAGCAAACGCCGGCGCATGCGCCGGTGCGATGCCCGTCACCTGAAACACCGCATAGCCCTCGCCCGTCGGCGCGGACTGCGGCGAATCGCCCTGCTTCACGGTGAAAGCCTTGGCCAGTAGCTGCGCGCCATCCGGCAGCGCGGGAATCACGCCGTTGCGAGCGACGGGCTCCGTGGTGGTGAGCTCCAGATGATGCGCCGCCGCGGTCTTTTCCATTCCATTCTTGATCGCTTCCGAGGTCAGCGCGGCCGCATAGTTCTGTTGCACCACGGCCGAGTTCTGCCGCTCCAGCGCCGCCTGAATGTCGCTCTGCACTTCGCTCAGAGGCTTGGTGTGCGCCGTCTGGCGCTCTTCCACCTGCACGATGTGATAGCCGAAGTTGCTCTTCACGATGGCGATGTCGCCGACCTTCTGCGTGAAGATCGCGGTGTCGAATGCTGGAACCATCTTGCCGCGCTGGGCAAAGCCGAGCTCGCCGCCGGAGTCCTTGCTGCCGGGATCGTCGGAATACTTCTTCGCGAGATCGTTCCAGTTGCCGCCCGATTGCAATTGCTTCAGAACCGTGTCGGCCTTGGCCTTTGCTGCCGCGTCGGTCTTGGCGTCAGCGCCCTCGGGCACGCTGATGAGAATGTGGCGCGAGCGCGATTGCTCCGGTACCGAGTAGTCTCCCAGGTGGTCGTTGTAGTACTGCTGGATCTGCTGCTGCGAGGGCGGCTGAATTCCACCGGGAACCTGGCCCGCAGAGAATGCGAAGTAGGTGATCTTGCGCTCTTCAGGCACGGCGTCGGCATAGCGCGGGGCGTTTTTCTTGAAGAACGCTTCGAGATCGCTGTCAGAAGGATTGATCGACTTGCGAATATCGTCCGACGTGATGACCGCGTAATCGAACTTGATTTTGATGTTCTGCTTGCGATAGGTGTCGCGCACTTCCTGGTCGCCAACGGTCACGCCGCTGGTGATCAGCGCCATCAGGCGCCGAGCCGTGATGTCGTCCTTGATGCCGTTCTCAAAATCTGCCACCGATTCATTCAGGCGGTCATTCACAAGCTGCGCGTATTGCTGGTCGCCGATGTATTTGCCATCGGGAAACAGGACCTGGCCGGTGGGACCGGTGCGGAGAAACTGGCGCACGTCGTCGTCGGTCGCTGAAATCCCGAGATTGTGTGCTTCTTCAAGCATCACCTGCTGCTGCACCAGCTGCTGACCCACCTGCGACTCGAAGTACTGCACCAGCATGGGATTATTCGCGTATTGCGGGCCGCGCTGCCGCAGCTCATTCTCAGCAACCTGCTGCACCTTCGCCTGGGTCACGGTATCGCCCGACGCCAGATACCGGCTGTACCAGTGCGGATAAACCACGGCGTAAGTGTCGGGCGAGGAAGAGCCGGAGCCGGTGAGGCCGGGAATGAGATACACCACCATCGACACCGAAGCGGCGCCGATGATCACCACAAGCAATGCCTTGGTGAGGGGATTGTCAGTCTGCAGAAAACGAATCATGGATGGACTTGAAACCTCAGCGCGTGTACAGGCTCAGTCAGCAGAAAATTCCGCTGCATTGACTGCGCAAATCCCGCGCAATTCTCGCGTAGTTCACAGTCGGCGCGACTCTGCCATTATAGACGACGCGCGGCTCGCCCGATATCGGCAAACCCTGAATTCGCAGGGCTTTGACTTCGCTGGCGTCAGCGCGCGTTTTCCAGAGCCGCAAGCAGGGGATCCTTCGGGTTTGCAAAGGGATTGACGACCGTCACTCCCTTCCACACGAAACCGTTCTGCATGTCTTCCGAAATCAGCAGCCGGCACTCCGCCTCGGCGGCTGCACTCAGAATCACCGCATCCCAAATCGCAAATTGCTTCGTTGCCAAGTCGAGCGCCGCAACCAGAACCGCCGGCGATGTCTCGATCAGCGCAAAAGCGTTTCGCCATCCCAGGATTGCGGTCCGCGCTTCCGCCGGTTTGCGCCCCGCTTTCTTCACCAGCAGTTGAAAAAGCTCTCCCAGCACTTGCACCGGCAACGCCACGTCATCCTGCGGCAGCTTATCCAGCATCTCCAGCGCCGCACGCTTCATTGTTGCGCCATTCAATCCCTCAGCGTAGGCCAGGACATTTGTATCCAGTGCCGCTTTCACCGCGGATCCTCATAGAGCTCTTCGCGCGTCCAGTGACCGATCCGCACTGCTGTTTGCTTCCGCAGTCGTTCAAGCAGCGACGCCCGCGCGCCCGCTTCAGCCCCGTTTTCTTCTAAGGGAGACAGCCTGGCAACAGGCTTGCCGTGGCTCGTCACCACGTAAACCCGTCCCCGCCGCACACCCTGAAGAAGCTGCGAAAAATTCCGGTTTGCGTCCGCCGCGGATACGACCTTCTCCATTGCGATCCGCCCTCCCCCAAGAAAGTAGTGATATTACCTACTCTACGTGAGACGCCGCTTCTGCACAAGACGCAATCGACACAGTGACGCGCCCGTCAACTCTCCTCTCTCCGGCAACATCCCAAAACACAACGGGCATCCGCCCTCGCGGATGCCCGTTTCTACTCCCTGTTCCCTATCCCTATTGGCTATTCCCTGTTTTCTTACCGCCAGTAGTAGTAGCCGCCGTTCACGAAGAACGGCCGATAGTAGACCGCCGGGTAGTAGCCCGGATAGCCACCATAATAGGCCGCGCCATACGGTCCGCGCCGGTAGAGCGAGGGCCCGCCCTGAAACAGTCCTTCACCCAGCCGCGCCGCTTCTTGCTGGCTTACCGGGTCGACCGTCACCGGCGTGGCGATGTGGAACTTCACCAGCGCTTCTGCGGGAATCCACGCCCGCGGTCCAGGAGTTGCAGCAGTCGCCGCGGTTCCGGCAGCCACGCCTACGCCCGCGCCTTCAGCGCAGCCCGCGCCGCGTCCCACCGCGCAGCCAATGATGGTGCCGATCAGCCCGGCGCCAATGGCATTGCCCACCGTTTCGCCGGCCTTGTTCGGGCTCTTCACCCGGAACTCATCGGTGTCGAGCGGATAGTTGTGCCCGCCCAGGTCGAGCGAGACCAGCTTGAGCCCCAGCACCGCACTGCCTGCCAGCGCGCCCGCCTTCTTGTCTTCCGACACCACGCCGTGCACCGTCGCGCCGCGCGGAATCGCCAGCACGCCGCCGACTGCGACGTCCTGAATCACGGTGAACTGCACCGCCTCTCCGTCCTTTGCGTGCTTGCTCTCAATCCCTTCGCTGGTGCGCAAATAGATCAGCGTTCCCTGCGGAATCGTCACAGGTCCCGTCGGCTGCTGATAACGCGGAGCTGCCGGAGCCTGCGCATACTGCGGATTCTGATAGGGCTGCCGCGACGGAGGCGGATAGTAGCCGCCCTGCTGCGGGTAAGGCTGCTGTTGCGGATACTGCTGTTGCTGCGGCGGATACTGCTGCGCCTGCTGCGGATATTGCTGTTGCTGCGGGTATTGGTTTGGGTCCGGCGGATTCTGCGCGATGCTCGGCGCAGGCTGCTGGTCAGGACCTGGCCCCGGAGGCGCGAGTCCCGGAGTGCTGGCGTCAGCCGGCGGTCCGGCCGGCATCTCCTGCGCGCCTGCGTCGGCCGGCGGCATCGCCGCAGCATCCGCGCCCGGGTTGCCCACCGTCAGGTTGTTGTGAACTTTAGTCACGCCGTTCACGTGCGATGCAATCGATTCCGCCAGTTTCTTCGACGCGCTGCTCGAAACGGTGCCCGAGAGCGTCACCTCGCTCTGGATCGTCGCTGCGGTGATCAGGTCGTTCTTCAGCGCCGCCGAAGCATCCAAGGCGTGCACTACATCCATTTCAATCTGCCCATCGGTGCGCGGTCCCTGTGCCTGTGCCAGCGATGGGTCCACATTCGCGGCCGCCGGGTCCGCACCCTGTGCCAGCGCAATGGCCGCGCTCAGCACGGCCACCCCACTCCATGCCATGAGCTTGATCAAATTGCGATTCATTTTCAATTCTCCTCTGCCTGTCCGGTTCATTTTTCACCGGCATCTATCACAGTGAAAATAACGCTTTGGAACCATGATTAACGGCTCAACCCGTTAGACGAGCCCGGCCTGAGCGCGTTACATGTGAGAACACCGGCTGGAGGAAAAAGTTTCTACTTTGTCACGACCCCAGGGCAGCGCTAAATGCTGCGTTCACAGCCTTTAGGCCCGCCGCAATGTCTTTGCCCAGGTGCACTCGCAGCGCCCGCCGCCCGCGCGACTCCAGCACCGCCAGGTCGCCGGCCGCCTGCGCGTCAATCACCACGCCAAAGCTGTAGCTTTGCCCGGGAATGTCAACGTCTTCAGCGTGGTCGGCAGTGAGCTGCAGAAACACTCCCGTGTTCGGGCCGCCCTTGTAATCCTGCCCGGTGGAGTGCAGAAACCGCGGCCCGAATCCCAGGCACGTGGCCACGCGCTTCTTATCGCGTACCTTGTGGCGGAATTCCTGGATCGCCTTTTCGTTCTCTTCGAACATCGGCAGAAACGCCACCGTCGCAAAGTAGTCGCCAACCTTCAGCTGGTCGAGATGCGCGCGCAGGATCGCGGCCAGCGTGCCGCCTTTTGCGACGCCCTTGAGCTTTGCCGCGTAAGCATCCGTCGCGTAGACCGCAAACGGCACGCCGCTCTCGTCTTTCCCAGTCAAAAACGGCGTCCGCTCCGGCAGCTTGCCCGTCTTCTCGTACTCCGTCGTCAGCGCGCGCGTCTCTATCTTTGCCGCTTCCACGTCCGGCTGGTTGAAGGGATTGATTCCCATCACCGAGCCCGCGACCGCAGTCGCAATCTCCCAGGTAAAGAACTGGCCGAAGATCTCGTAGAGGTCTTCAATTTCGAAATGCACCACCGGATGCCCGGCCGCCTCGAGCGCTGCCACCTTCGCGTCCTGACTCGAATCCGCCGTGCTCTTGTAACGCACGTAGGCAAATATGCGATCCTTGCCGTAGACGCCCGGTGCGCCGATCGCCTCGCGGTCGACTGGCGTAATTCCCTTACCCTGCTTGCCGGTCGATTCGGCAATCAACTGCTCCAGCCACGCTCCCATGTCGTAGATCTCAGGCGAAGTGAAGATGGTGATCTTGTCGCGCCCCGCATTCTGCGCCGTGCCCAGCAGCAGCCCGAGCTGCACGCCAGGATTGTCGCCGATGGATTTCTTCGCGGCGGCAACGCCCTTAGCTGCTTCGCTCAGCAGCTTGCCCGCATCCAGGCCAGCCGCCGTCGCCGGAACCACCCCGAAGTCCGACAGCGCCGAGTAGCGGCCGCCAATCTGCGGATCGCCATAGAAGATGGCGCGGAAGTTGTCGCTCTTCGCCACCTGCTCCATCTTCGAGCCCGGATCGGTAATCGCGATGAACCGGTTCCCTGCTTCGCCCGCGCCCGCCGCGCGCGACACCTGATCAAAGAAAAACTGCTTCAGAATATTCGGCTCCAGCGTCGATCCCGATTTGCTCGCAACTACCACCAGCGTCTCGGCAAAATTCACCTCTTTGCAAACCGCCATGATGTACGCGGGATCAGTCGAGTCCACGATGCGCAGCGCTGGAAACTCCGGCTTCTCGCCGAAGGTCTTCCCCAGCACCTCGGGGCAAAGGCTCGAGCCGCCCATCCCCAGCAACAGCAGGGTGGTAAAGTCGGAGGACTTTACATCGCCGCCCAGTTCGGCAAAGCTGCCCAGGTTCTTCTGTTGCCGCTCTACAATATCGATCCAGCCCATCCACTTCTCTTCATCGTCGTGCGTCCACAGGCTCGCGTCTTTCTTCCAGAAGCGGTCGACCTTGTTGTTGGATTGCCAGTCGGCGACGGCCGCGTCGAAGGCGCCTTTTAGATCGGCGGATACTGCCAGACGAAAATTCATATCACTATAGATTCTGCATGATGGCGGCGGTTGCAAGGCAAAGATTGTGCAAAAGTTTGCCCCAGGCCCCAAAGAGATGCCAGGGCGGGAATTCGCTGACGACCTGTGCTGCCGGTGAAGTCACTTCTCGCGGTCCGCAGCGGGAGGAAAGGCACCAACTGGGCCGTGGAGTATGCTGTGGAGCGGAGTCCACACATGGAAACCATTCAGATCGTTCTCGAAAAAACCCTCCTTCGCGCAGCCGACAAGGCAGCGCGCCAGAAGAAGCAGAATCGCTCGGCCTTGGTCCGTGACGCCCTCCGCGAGCACCTGCGAAGGTTGGAGGTTGCTGCGCAGGAAGAGCGCGATCGCCAGGGTTATGCCAGGCAGCCGCAACCTCACGATGAAGCGCTCGCCTGGGAGCGAGAGGCAGCATGGCCTTCCGAATAGAGCGCGGCGACGTGCGGCTATACCAATTTTCCGTGCCAGATAAGAAAAGGCCGGTCCTTGTTCTCACCCGCAAGAGCGCCATTCGCTATCTCTCCACCGTCACCGTGGCGCCGATCACTTCACCCATCCGAGGAGTCCCTTCAGAAGTTGTCCTGGCCGAAGAGGATGGCATGAAAAGTCCGTGCGCCGTCAATCTTCACAACACGATCAAAATCGCTCAAAACCGACTGGGCAAGCGGGTCGCACAGCTCAATTCCACCCGGATGAGCCAGGTCTGCTCGGCGCTGCGTTTTTCTCTGGGGTGCGACCTCAGCTCGGCCAGTTCGGCGTAATCCGAATTAAGTCCAGCTTCTCGCCGCTGCGGCTCGCGTCTTCCAGCACGAACTCCGGCGACGACGCCGGCACCGCCACAATCCCACGCGCCGGCAGATCCACGGGCTCAAACCCGCTCCCTGAGATCCGCCCCACGCCGGCAGCCGCAAACAAATAGGAGAGCCCTGCACTCTCGCCCGCGCCGCGCAGACTCAAACTCGTACGGCTTCTACTCGTCCTGCTCCCGCCCATCGCAATCTCCTCCACGCGGAAATACTCCGCCTCAATCAGCACCGTGCGATCAGGGAGTCTTCGCGGCGCAACCTTGCCCGCGTGCGTTCCGAACTTCGTGGCTTCGAGAGATTTCTCGATATGCAGCTCACGCGGCCGGCCGTAATCGAACATGCGATAAGTAATGTCACTGTTCTGCTGCGTCTCAAGCAGAATCGACCCCGGCCAGATCGCGTGCACCGTGCCCGCATCCACAAACACCATGTCGCCGCGCTCGATAGGGACCGCATTCAGGCTCGCTTCCAGCGTCCCGGCGGCAATCTCCTCGCGCACCTGCTCGAGCGTCGTGCCGGATTTGAGCCCCGCCGCAACCTTCGCGCCCGGCTCGGCCTCCAGCGCATACCAGCATTCGGTTTTGCCACGCGGCTCGCCGTACTTCTGCGCCATCTTGTCGTCGGGATGCACCTGCACGCTCAGTTTCCCGCGCGCGAAGATCACTTTGATCAATAGCGGCGAACCGGCGGGCGTCTTCGCGCCAATCATTGCGTCATGCGCATCGGCAAACAGCCTGCCAAGCTTCTCGCCCGCGTGCGGCCCGCTGGCGATCTTGCATTCATCTCCCGAGAGCCACACCTCGCCGATCGGCTCCGTCTCCGCGACGCGGTCATACCAGGGCCGCAGATCGCGAAATCCCCACACCCGCGCCGTGAATACGGGGTCGATGCGAAATGGAACGAGCTGCGAGAGACTCGATTGCGCAGGAGCCACCATGAAAGCGATCTGATCCTCTTTTCCTCTCACTTTAGCAGAACGAAAAACGGCATCCTCTTCGGGAGCTTCCGCGGCCGCCCATTTTCACGATGCGCAGGAGAATGGCAGCCGTTATGCTCATTTCCATGCCGCACACAATCCTCACCAACATGTTCCATCTGCCGCTTCCCATCCTGGAGAAGCTGCTACGCCCTGTCGTCGTTTACCTGGCGCTCGTGGTGTTGCTGCGCCTCTTCGGCAAGCGCGAGCTGGCCCAGCTCAATCCCTTCGACCTCGTGGTGCTGCTCTCGCTCTCGAACACGGTGCAGAACGCCATCATCGGCGATGACAATTCGGTGACCGGCGGCGTCATCGGCGCCTTCGCGCTGCTGGCCATCAACTGGCTGGTCGTCCGCACACTGTTCAGCTCGCCGTGGATGACGCGCATGATGGAGGGCCGATCCGCCGTCCTCATCCGCAACGGTCAGGTCGACCTGAAAGCGCTCCACCGCGAGTCGCTCACGCGCGAAGAGCTGCTCTCTGTCGTCCACAAGCAGGGATTCGAAGACTTCGACGCGGTCAACCTGTGCGAGATCGAGCCCAACGGCACTTTTTATATCGAGGCCTTCGAGCCATCGCAGGAGGACAAGCGCCACTCTGAGCTCCTGGGCAAGCTCGAAGCACTCAGCCGCGAACTCGCCGCGCTGCGCGCACACCCGGCAAGCGAGTAGCCGTTCCGCACCATGCTTGTCGGCGAAGATCAGCGCAGGATTTCGATTGGCACGCCGAGCTGCACCCGCGTCCAGATCTTGTCGGTCGTCCAGGCTGTGGCCTTACGCGTAAATGCGAGCGCCAGGCAAGCTCGATCGCCGAGAGAAAGGGCGCCGGAGCGCTTCGCTAATTCGGCCGCCACTTCAGCTTCTGACTGGCCGAACGCCACCACCTCAATTCCCGGTAGCATCGAAGTGAGTTTCTTCGCATCCACGATGGGGCTGTCACGCTGCAGTCGAGTCAGTGTCTCGCACCAGTTAACTGAACTCATCACGACCGCGGTCTTCTGGGCACGAAGCAGAGCCATCACACGGTTTCCGCCAGATTCGCCGAGAATCATCGCTAGCGCAGCCGAGGCGTCCAATACAACGCTACTCACCTGCAGCCTCGCGGCGGGCCGCTTCGTGGCGCTCGTCTAGAAACTCATCCAGGATTCCCTTCAGGCTGCCGCGATGCGCAATAATCGACGCGCGAACCTCATCGAGAGCCATCTTCATGCTCAGCAGGCGAATCGAGCCTTTATCTTCGATCACCGTCAAACGATCTCCGCGCTGCAAGCCGTATTTCTTACGAATTGCCGCGGGCAGAACGATCCTGCCGCTCTCTCCTAAAACTACCGTCTCCGCCATGAATGCCACTCCCATTCAATTATGCCACGACTCTCATAAAACGGCAGATTCACGATAATTTGCCAGACGCATCCGCCAGTCAGGCGCATTTGTCATAGCGCTTTCTTCTTACCTGGGTAGTTGCTCGAAAATAAGCAAGCGGCGCCATTCCACAGATGGCGACCGCAGGTCGCAGCTGCCTTGATGGCAAATCATTCCCACTCGATCGTGCTCGGCGGCTTTGAAGTCACGTCGTAGACCACGCGATTGATGCCGCGCACTTCGTTCACGATCCGGTTCGAAATCTTCTTCAGCAATTCGTAGGGCAGGGGCGTCCAGTCGGCGGTCATGCCGTCCTCGGAGTTCACCGCGCGCACCGCGCAGGTGTAAGCGTAGGTACGCTGGTCGCCCATCACGCCCACGCTCATCACCGGCAGCAGCACGGCAAAGCTCTGCCAGATCTTCCCGTAGAGCCCGGCGGCTTTCACCTCGTGGACGACGATCTCGTCGGCCTCCTGCAACAGCGCCACGCGCTCCGGCGTCACCTCGCCCAAAATGCGCACCGCAAGGCCCGGCCCCGGGAACGGCTGGCGGCCGAGAATGTCTTCGGGCATTCCCAGGTCGCGGCCAATGCGACGCACCTCATCCTTAAACAAATCCCGCAGCGGTTCGATCAATTTCAATTTCATCCGCTCCGGCAGCCCGCCCACATTGTGATGGCTCTTGATCGTCTGGCTCGGTCCTTTCACGCTCGACGACTCAATCACGTCGGGATAAAGCGTTCCCTGCACCAGCCAATCCACGCGCCCGCTCTCTTGCGCGATGCGGTGCGCTTCGTCATCGAAGACCGCGATGAACTCCGCGCCGATGCGCTTGCGCTTGATCTCGGGATCGGTGACGCCCGCAAGCTTCTCCAGGAACCGCGCGCTGGCATTGACCGCAACCAGGTTCAGGCCCAGCTTGTCGCGCAGGTTCTTCTGCACGCTCTGGAACTCGTGCTTGCGCAGCACGCCGTTGTTCACAAAGATGCAGGTGAGCTGGTCGCCAATCGCCTTGTGCACTAGCACCGCGGCCACCGACGAGTCCACACCACCGGAGAGCCCGCAGATTACGTGCCCCGAGCCCACCTTCTTGCGGATCGAGGCGACCGTCGACTCGATAAAATGCGCCGCAGTCCAGTCGCCGCGCGCACCGCAAATCGCGAGAAAGTTGCGGATCAGTTGCGAACCCTGTGGCGTGTGGTGCACCTCGGGATGAAACTGCACCGCCCAGATGCGCAGCTGCTTGTTTTCGATCCCGGCCAGCGCGTTTTGCGTCATCGCGATCCGGCGAAAACCCGGCGGCAGCTCCAGCGCTTCATCGCCGTGGCTCATCCACACCTGCATCGTGGGCGGCAGCCCTTCGAACAGCGCCGACTTGCTGTCTTCGATCGTCACCTCGGCGTGGCCATATTCGTGCCGCGGCGCGGGGCTCACCTTGCCCCCCAGGTGATGCACGATAAAGTGCAAACCGTAGCACACGCCCAAAGTTGGAACGCCCAACGTGAGGACCTGCGGATCGGAATCCGGCGCGTCGGCATCGTAGACCGACGATGGCCCTCCGGAAAGAATCACGCCGATGGGATTGTAGGCCTGGACCTCCGCCATCGTCGCCGTGCACGGCAGCACCACCGAGAAGACATTCTGCTCGCGGATGCGGCGCGCGATGAGCTGCGTATACTGCGAGCCGAAATCAAGGATGACGACTGTCTGGGTGTCCACGTTTCAGTGTTGCAGGGCAACGGCTGGCGTGTAAAGAACCGCAAATAGGCACAGACATTGCGCAAGGCCATGCAGTCTCCGGCGGCTATTGGTAGTGATACCGCGCCTGCAGGAAGTCGATTCGGTTCGCAGTCACCCGATAAACAAGCCAATGTTCTTGCGTGATCCTGCGGCTCCAGCAACCGGCGAGCTGATGACGCAGCGGCTCCGGCTTGCCAATGCCAACAAAGCGCAGCAGGTATGCGGTCTCCGCCATCCCCGCCAATTCGTCAGCCGCAATAATTGCCACGTCGCGCTGTCCGCGGCGGCGGACAATCAAGATTTCGCGGTCGTCGACGACCTGATCCAAATAAGACGCCAGATTTTCGCGCAGCGCGGTGTACGTGGTTTCGGTCGGCATCAGCAATCTCCCAGAACTCGATCGTACGGTATTCCTGTACGCCTATCTTGCCAATCCGGCTGCTTAAGGCAGCTTCGCGGCCGCCGCGATCGGGTCCCAATGGTCTTTCCGAGCCAGAAATAGGCGCGGATGATACTGCGCAGCTTCCCCTGCAGTGAGCTGATGCGACCAGGATGCACGCGCCGTGGGATTCGCGCCCGGACCGGTCGAATTGTACTCAGCGTAATACGCGTGCAGGTTGGGTGACATCTGTCCCCAATTGTTCCAGCCTTCAGGAAAAACCTCGGCGGGCAATTCGGTGTTGATATAGATGACCCGCGAATAGGGCCGCCACGGCCGGCCCAGGCCGAAGGTGAACTTCGCCGCAGCCGCCGCGTTGGAGGCCATTCCAGAACTCATCCCAGAACCTGTCTCAGAATCCGACAATGCCTTTCCAGAATCGTCCGTCACCTTGCTGTCGATGATCACGTAGCCGGTGGCCTGATCTTCAGAAGTGCGCGACTGCGCCGTAAGAAAGCCGCGGCCGTTGGCGTGAATCTCCGAGTGATCGAAGACCGCCGCGGCGTTGCCGAAGATGAAGTCCACGCCGCCTTCAATATAGGAGTCGACGTAGTATTGCCGCCCGTAATCGGCAAAGAGCGTGTCCTGATGGCCGAGGAAGCGGCAGTTCTTGAAGACCGCGCGATCGGCGCGCACTGCGGCGGCCACGGCCTGCCCGGTGTTGCCCGCGGTGTTTTCAAACGTGATGTTGTCGGCTTCGAAGCCGTCGCCGTTGATCTCGACCGTCTCCGTGAAAAATGTGCCTCCAGCCTGCTTCGCGTTCAGGCTGTTGGTAATCACCACGTCCGCCGGCGACTTGCCCGTTCCCAGCAGCGTGATGTTGGTGTGGTTCTGCGTCACGATCACGCGCTCGTGGTACGTGCCTGGAGCAATTTCAATCAACACGCGCCCCGGCTTGCCGTCCTTGCCCACCCCAGCGAAGGGATGATGATCCATCGCCATCTGGATGGTCGGGAACTCGGTCGTCGCCTCGATTCCCGTCTTCACATCGGGCGAGACGCGTACGTGCACATCCTGGGCGGGTGAGTGGGCAATCCCGGGCGCGGCAACAACAAACAAGAGATACCTGGCAACATAGCGGACCACTTTTGGCATGCACCATTTTCTCTCAATTCATCAAATATGAAAGGGGGCAAATGTCATGCGCCAGTTGTGAAGAGCGCAGTTCGCGCAGCGACTGACCGTGCAGCGCTTTCGGCACAATCGCGAACACAGTCCGGCACCCGCAACACGCGCGCCGCCTGCGAGCCCTCGTGATAGCCTTGTTCAACAATGCTAGCCACGTCTGCACTGCCCAGGGCGAGCGGTGCGCCTGCTCAACAACATAGCGATCGAATGTCGAGGCCCCTTCAAACCGCCCGATTTCCGTGATTCCGCATGCTCTCGCCTCCGCGGGCTCTCCAGTTCGCCTCCCATCTTTGAGGTTCTCACCATGAAATCTTTCCCACTGGCCGCCATTCTCTTCTTTGCCACCGGCGTCGCATCCGCGCAATCCCCCGCAGCCGCCGGCGGCACTGCGCCGTCTACCGTCCCGCCTGTCATCAAGGCCTTCGACGTCTCGGCGATCGATACCAGCGTGGATCCGTGCACCGATTTCTATCAGTACGCCTGCGGAAACTGGATGAAGACCAATCCGATCCCCTCCGACCAGGTGCGCTGGATTCGCTCGTTCCTTCAGGTGAACGAGCGCAATCGCTACCTGCTGTGGCAGGAGCTCGACACGGCGGCAAAGGACCCGAAGACGCCGCTCCAGAAGCAGTACGGCGACTTCTACGCGTCGTGCATGGATACGGATGCGATTGAGAAGCTCGGCATCGCGCCCATCGAGAGCTCGTGGAAGTTGATCGACGGACTCAAGAGCGCCAGCGGAATCCCCGCGCTGCTCGCCGATCTTGAAAACCACGGCACGCCCGACGGCTTTTTCGAGTTCGGCGTCACGGTGGATGAGAAAGATTCAACGCGCCAGATCGCACAGCTCTCTCAGGGCGGCATCTCGCTGCCCGATCGCGACTATTACCTCGTCGACAACGCACACTTCGCCGCGATTCGCTCGCAGTATGTCGATCACATGAAGAAGATGTTCACGCTGGCTGGTGACTCGCCGGAGCAGGCAGCCAAAGAGGCCGCAGCGGTCATGAGGATCGAAACCGCCATGGCCAAGGCCTCCATGAGCCGCACCGATCTGCGCCAGCCCATGAATCGATATCACATCTACACCGTGATCGATCTCGGGAAGCTGGCGCCCGAGTTCGACTGGAACACATATTTCCATCGCAGCGGCATCGGCCATTTCGACACGCTCAACGTCACCGCGCCGGATTTCTTCAAGGCGCTCAGCGGCATCTTGCAATCCGAGCCGCTCGACGCGTGGAAAAGCTATCTGCGCTGGCAGGTCCTGCACGAGCAGGCAACTTATCTTCCCAAGGCTTTCTTTGACGAGAACTTCGATTTCTTCAGCAAAACGCTCTCCGGCCAGCAGGAGCCGCAGGCGCGCTGGAAGCGGTGCTCGTCGCTTACCGATGCTTCGCTGGGCGAAGCGGTGGGCCAGGACTGGGTCAAGCAGAACTTTCCGCCCGCAGCCAAGCAGAGCATGGACAACCTGGTCCTGGCTCTCGAGAAGTCGCTCGGCGAAGACATCCAGACCCTGCCGTGGATGACGGACGGCACCAAGAAAGCGGCCGAAGAGAAGCTGGCCATGATCCGCAACAAGATCGGCTATCCGGAGAAGTGGAAGGACTACTCCAGCGTGAAAGTGAACCGCACGGAGCTGATTGAAAACACGCATCACGTGGCCGTCTTCGATCGCGATTACGACTTTCACAAGCTGGGCAAGCCGGTGGACGAAAAAGAGTGGGGCATGACTCCGCCGACGGTGAACGCCTACTACAGGGACAGCTTCAACGACATCAACTTCCCGGCCGGCATCCTGCAGCCGCCGTTCTTCGATGTCAACGCCGATCCAGCGGTGAACTTCGGCGGAATCGGCGTGGTGATTGGCCACGAGATGACGCATGGCTTCGATGATCAGGGCGCGCAGTACGATGGCAAAGGCGATCTGCGGCAGTGGCAGACGGACGCGGACCTGAAGGCGTTCAAAGAGCGCACCGAGTGCGTGGCCAGCGAGTACAGCGGCTTTGAAGCTGCGCCGGCCAAAGGCGACGCTCCCGCGGTGAACCTGAATGGTCACCTCACCCTCGGCGAAAACACCGCCGACAACGGAGGCCTGCGCATCGCATACATGGCGCTGCTCGACACGCTGGCGGCGCAACACAAATCGATCGACGAGAAGATCGACGGCTTTACCGAGGCGCAGCGCTACTTCATCAGCTTCGCGCAGGTCTGGTGCCAGAACCACACCGATGCCTACGCCCGCCAGGCGGCGCTGGTCGATCCGCACTCGCCCGGTAAATGGCGTGTGGAGGGAACCGTGCGCAATTTCGAAGGCTTTGCCAAGGCCTTTGGCTGCAAGCAGGGCCAGCCCATGGCTCCGGTCAATGCTTGCCGCGTCTGGTAACACCCCGGCCGATGGTCTCGTCCCTCTCACGCTTGCGGCGGTCTGCCTCGACCGCCACAATCCGTCATAAAACGTTGACATTTGCCCAGGCAGGTTCGTCTAAACGCCGTCCGCTCCAAAAATCCGAATTCAAGGCAGCAAGGCCGAGTACGACCAGGTGGGGAATCGGGTACAACTCCAGAAAATTGGCGATCTTACCGGCTCTGGGTCCGACTAGGCACAACCGGCCCTCGCCTTTTACAATGCATCAGGGATTCCATCCCAACCCAGCATTGCTGCGGAACGACAACCTGGCAGCAAAATGCCTGACCAGGACGAAGGAATAGCATGAGGTTTATGAAATTCGGTAAGGCGCTATGCATGTGCGCCCTCTCAGCGGGCATCATCTATGGCATATCGTCTTGCGTGGAGAGCTACACAGTAGGCTTCTTGTTTGTAACCGGCACCGTCACCGCCTCCACCGGCAGCAATGGCATCATCACGGGTTACAAAATTGATCACAATACCGGCAGGCTGGCTCAGATCAATGGACTTCCCATCGGTTCCGGCGGGGCAAACCCCGTCCGGGCGGTGCTCACTGTGGGCAGCCGGTTCGTTTACATTTTGAATCGCGGCGTCTCCGCCTCAGGCAGCGCCAGTTGCTACGGCGTCGGCGCCAACGCCTGTGAGAACTCCAACATCACCGAATTTGCGGTGGGTGGTAACGGTATTCTCACCCAGCAGCAGACCTTCTACACCGAGGGCATCAATCCCTTCCGCCTGATTGCCGACACCACGGGCAGCTACCTCCTGGCTCTCGATCACGACGCGCCTGATAACGCAGCCCCCTCGGCGGCCGACAACTGCGCACTCGCATTGGGGTCCGCTGTGACGACTTGCGGCGACATGACGGTCTTCAAGATCGACTCGACCACCGGAAGGCTCTCGCTGGTGGTCAACGCGCAGGTCACCTCGGCCGGCGGCCAGCCCATCAATTACTTCCCGGTGCCTGCAAATCCAGTCGATTTCGTTCTCTCCGGTGGCTACGTTCTCACGCTCACCGGCGCGCCAACGCCCAACTCCTATCCTTACGTCGGCGGAACCGAGGTCTGGCCCTACGCCTACTCCAGCACCAGCGGCCAGTTAACGCTCAGCCAGAACAGTGTGCAGTCGTTGGGCATTCACGCAGGCACGGCCATTGTGAATGCGTCGGGCGCCATCTACGTTCTTGACAACGAGCCGGTCACGGCTACGATCGGCAGTACATCCGTCAGTGCGCCGAGCGAGATTCTGCCCTTCACCGTCGGCACCGGCGGCGCATTGCAGGCTGAAACCAGCGGCGTGATTCCCGACGCTCCCACCCTCTCCAACCCCATTTATGTTCTCGTCGAAGCCAAGGGCCAGTATGTTTACGTTGCAAATCAGGGAAACAACGTGACAGGCCCCAACCCGGAAAGCGGGATCGCTGGTTACTTTTTGACGACCTCGCCTGCCTACCAGTTGAGCTTCCTCGCCGACCAGCCGTTCGGTTCGGGATCAGGCCCGCAGTGCATCGTTGAAGACCCCTCGAACCAGTACATCTTTGAAGCCAACGAATATGACTCCACGATCACGGGGCGCACGCTTGAACCGGAGACCGGCGACCTCGACGACATGCGCTCTACCGAGACCTACAAGTTAGAGGGGCCGCCGACATGGTGCCTGGTGGACGGGCGCACCGGATAGAACGCGTGCCCGGCAGACGCGAGCAGACGCGAACCGCCGGGCCGGCACGCAACTTCAGCATTCGTAACAATTGCGTTCTGCACAGACAGCCGAAACCGGCGCGGCCATCTTCTGCCCGCCCGAGTTCGATTTCAAAATCTGATTTGATTGAGCAAGAAGTTTTGAGTGGCCGGCAGCACCGGCCCATTGACGAAAGATGCGCATGAAGTTGAACAGATCGAGCCAGCTGTTCGTGGTAGCTGCAGTGAGCCTGCTGGCGGCGTCGCTGCTCACCGCGTGCGAAACGCTGACCGTGGACTTTGTTTATATCCTCAGCAACAAGGCCGCAGGCGCCAACCAATACGGCGAGATCGACGTCTTTGAGATCAACTCCGAATCCGGCCGCATGCGCCAAATTCCCACCTCTCCGTTCCCATCGGCCGGCCGCGATCCCGTGGCGGAGGCGGTCTCGGCCGACAATGAAAATCTGTTTGTCGCCAACCAGGATGACAACACCATCGTCCAGTTCGTCATCGGCAATGACGGCAAGCTGTATCCCTTCAACACCGTGAACACGCCGGGCATCTATCCGCTCGCCGTGGCCGTCAACAAGGCGAATCTCTTTGTGGTGGATACCTACGAGCCTTTGCCGCTCTGCTCCACCGCCGATCCCTGCCCCGGCTCAGTGGCCGTCTATCCGTTGTCGGGCAGCACATCCAGTTGCGCAGCGACAGTCTGCATGGGCTCGCCCGCGGTGAATCCCGCAGTCAGCGCCACCTACTGGCCGCTGGCACTCAGCGGAACCAGGGCCGCAGACGTGATCGTGCCCACAGCAGTAGCCGTGCTCGCCAACGGCAACGATGTCTATATCACTGCCTACGATTCTTCGGTATCGCCCTCGGTGGGCTACATCTTTGGCTTCGCTGTTGGCTCAGGCGGCGTACTCACACCGCTGAGCGGCTCGCCGTTCGCAGCCGGCGCCTATCCTTCGGCTATCGCCAGTTCAACCAGCTCCTACATCTATGCGACCGACTTCAACAACGGCAAGGTTCTGGGCTACTCCGTCGCGGCCAGTGGCAGTCTCACGCCGCTCGCCGGCAGCCCCTTCCCCGCCGGCAACCAGCCTACAGCGATCGTCATCGACCCCACGTACCCTTATGCCTACGTCAGCAACTCGCTGGATGCAACGGTAACCGCATATTCCATCAGCAACGGAGCCCTCTCGCGCATTGGCAGCTACGCAACCGGATTGCAGCCGGTCGCCATGGGAATCGATCCGTCGACGAATCATTTTCTGTTCACGGTGAATTTTCTCGACAACACCGTCTCCGGCTTTGAGCTGAGCTCGACGGCCGGAACGTTGCTGAACTCGCAGCTTTCTCCTTATCCAACCAGTGGACAGCCAGTGGCCGCGGCAGCGATCCCGCACAACGGCACGGGAGGCGGAATTCAGCAGTGAGCGGTGAGCATGCCCGCGAAAACCCGGTGACGGCTTCTACAATAACCGCACGGGGCAAACATCAACGAGGTTTTTTGAGGGACCCGGGGAGTCCGGCCCGCGACGAAGGAAGCGCATGAAGTTTAGTAAATTGAGCCAGTTGTTTCTGGTCTCGGCTATCGGCCTGATCCTGGCCACATTTCTTACTGCCTGCCAGCTTGTCACCATCGATTTTGTCTTTGTAGCCGCGTCGGCCGGCACTTCAGCCGGCAGCGCCGGGCAGATCTACACCTACGCCGTCGACTCTGAATCCGGCGCGCTGCGCACCGGCGACCCCGTCGTCTCTTCAGGCGGCACCAAGCCTGTCGCCATGGCGGTTGACGGCGCTTACACTGACCTTTACGTCGCCAACGCGGGAAACAACAGCGTTGTGCACTTCAGCATCGCCGGCTCGGGCGCTATCACGCAGAAAGACACCATCACCACCGCAAAGACGCCCGTCTCACTCGCTGTGAATCCGGCAGGCACCTATCTCTACGTGGTTTCAGGAACCACTTCCGCAACGCTCACCGAATACTCGCTGAGCAGCGGAGCCATCGGCTCCGCTGCCGCAACCATCACTTTGGCAGTTCCCTCACCCAACAGCGGCGATACGCTTATCCCGACCGGCGTCAACTCGCTCGCCAACGGCGATGCGGTCTACGTGACGGCCTACGATCAGTCGGCTTATAATCCAGGCGGCGTCACCACCAGCAGCGCCAATCCCGGCTGGCTCTTCGGATACGCGGTTGGCTCGGGCGGCGCGTTGAGCCCGGTGGCGGGCAGCCCCTACGAGGCAGGCGTCAAGCCTTCGTCCCTCGTGAGCGATCCCACAAACCGCTTTGTCTACGTGAACGACTTCGCTTCGAATGAGCTGATCGGCTACATCGTCCAGTCGAACAATTCGCTCGATTTCATGATCAACGGGCCGTTCAAGACCGGCAACGAGCCCAGCTCCATCTATATCGATCCCCGCGGACTCTACATTTACGTCTCGAACCTGCTCGATTCCAGCGTGTCGGCCTATTCGATTGCGCTGCCCACGGGCACGCCCTCGACGATTGTCAGCGCGACCGCCTCGGCCGGCAACTCCACTGACACTCAGCCGGTCGGCATCATCGTCGAGCCCGCGCTCGGCCGCTACGTTTACACCGCCAACTATCTCGGCAACTCAATCTCCGGCTTCCGCTTGAATCCCAACACCGGCTCGCTGACCGAGACTCAGGCCACGCCCTACCCCACCGGAGCAAACCCCGCAGCGGTGATCGCGGTGCCGCACGGCAACCACGCGGTGCAGATCGTCACACCGTAGCAGCCGGCAAATTCAAGCGACAAAAAGCCCGGCCGTGATTCACTTCGGCAGCCGGGCCTTTTCTTGTCTGCCGCACGTCCACACCCTCGGCGCGCTCGTTTCGACTCAGCCGAGAGGTCGATGATCGGATTGGGGTTTCCGGCGCGACTCTTGCCTTCTTCGGAAGCGGGCTGCCGCCACTCCAGCGGCGGAATCCCATTCTTCAAAGTCAACTGTCAGTTCACCGTGATGTTGACCGTTGTTGTCGTCGACAATGTGCCTGACGTAGCAGTGACGGTGGCTGAGTAACTTCCAGGCGTTGTGCCAGGGTTCCCACCGACGCTACCTCCGCCGCCACCCCCTGCCCCGCCTCCGCAACTTACCGCTCCTCCGCAAAGAACGACGAAGACGGCTACGCCGAGCATTGCACGCGAGCGCTTGCGCGATGCAGGGATCCCAAAGAGCAGGAGACAGGCTAACGCAGCTCCGCTCTTGAGCCAACCGCTTCCGAACGCTTTCGGTCGTTGCAAGGCGGCCGAACTCGATGCGGTTGTCGATACTGTCAGAGTGGCTGTCGCTGCTGAGGCCCCGGTTATTGAGACCGGCGAGGTTGAGCCGAAGCTCAAGGTGGGCAACTCCGAAGCCCCGGCCGGAGAGCTGGTGAGTGCTGCGGTAAGGGTCACGCTGCCCGTAAATCCGCCAGCGGGAGTGACGGTGATCGTGGAAGTATTTGCCGTGGCAGCACCTGGAGCCACGGTCACAGAAGTACCAGCTAAGGACAAGCTCGGATTCGCAGCCGCTGTCACCGTGATGGCATCGTTCCCCGTTTCCGGACGGTAGTTTGCGTCGCCGCTATATGAGGCGGCAATCACAACAACTCCAATAGCCAACGAGTTGGCCGGTATGGTGACAGTAGCTGAGCCGGCGGCCAACGAAACTGGAGACGAGGTGTAAGTTCCGCCTGAAAATGTAACTGTGCCGGTCGGCACGGCGACATTTGGCACTGTATTTACCGTGGCTGTTACATTCAACGGCTGATTGACGACCGCGGTTGGGGTGTAGTTTGGGAACGAGATGCTGGTAGTTGCAATGACAGTAACTGAGCCGGCGCCGGTGCCGCTCGTGTAGTTGGAATCGCCAAAATAAGTGGCCGTCAGAGCATCCGCTCCTCCGGCAAAAGTATTCAGGTTCACAAAACTTGCGACTCCGTTGATTAACGGTGCAGAGTAGCCATAGGAGCCTCCCGTAACGGAAACGGTAAGAGACACCGAACCCGTGGCCGTCGGACTTGCATTGCCTCCGCCAACAGAAACAGTGACGGAAACCGGAGGGGTCACAATGCCGGTTGGCGCGGTAACAGTAATGATTGGCTTCAGTGTGCCCGAGCCGATAGTGCTCACAGCGATCTGATTCGACGAAGCTGGAGCGTAGTAAGAATCCCCACTATAATTCGCCGTAACTTCAGCGCCCCCTACGGGAAGCGAATTGGCGGGAATAGTAACAGTGGCTGTCGAATTGACAACGGTCACGGGCGCCGACGTCACGTTGTTATAGGTGAGAGTAACTGTGCCGGTTGGCGGCTGAAGGCCATTTGGATTGCTCTGGGAGAGGTTGACGATAACGGAAATCGGTTGATTGATCGGTGTTGGGGATGAAGGAGGAATCAATACCATGTTTACGCGTGCGGGATTGACGACTAATGAAGCCGGAGTGGAGGTGGAAGCTGCGTAGTTGGCGTCGCCCGAATATGCGGCAGTGACGCTGTACGTCCCGGACGGGAGGGTCGAGGTTGAGAAGCTGGCTGAACCCGACGCAGGAACCGTGATGCTGCCGGAAGTACCGACCATGGACGCTGTTCCCACCGTGGTTGAACCATTCTGGAATGTCACAGTACCGGTGGGCGCCACACCTGCGCTATCCGCCTTGAGTGTCGCGCTGAAAGGAATGCTGGTGCCCGCCGTCACGTTGGAATAGCCCGAAGTGCCGAATGCCACCGACGTAACTGCCGGAATGACATTGAACGCGACCGGCGCGCTGGTGCTGGCCAGAAAACTGGCGTCGCCAGGAAAGGCCGCGGTAAGGCTATTGGCTCCGCCTGAAATTGTTGTTGTCTGCAGCTCGGCGACGCCGTCGCTTGAAAGCACTGAAGTACCTAAGCTAGTGGTGCCGGTCCTGAATGTGATTGTCCCAGAAGCCGATCCGTTCGGGTTGGCAGCCGACGCGCTATTGCCATATGGCTGCGCATCGAGCAGATAGATGTAGCCGTAATAAGGGGTGCTGGCAGCCTTGCCCGTCGCTGGATCGAAAGATCCAGCAACTTTGAGATTGACGGAACTGCTTTCGGCCCCAACCGTCACCGGAATCGCGTTCGAGTCGCTCTCGGCAAAGGTCTGGCTGCCGCCATAGTGGGCGCTGACTGAATAGCTTCCGCCTGGCAGATTGCTGGTACTACCGGAAGCTGAACCGCCGGTGAGCGTGAAGCTGCCGATGCTACCATTGTTCGGCAGAGTTGCCGGATTGACACTGTCAACGAGCGCAATGGTTCCCGATGGAGTCTCGCCATTGCTCGTGACCCCAACGTCAAATATAACCGCGGTACCGTGTGTCAGGTTCAATGCCGCGGTACCGCCATTGAGTGTCAATGTCGAGTTTGTGGCGCTAAGCCCTGCGCTACTCCAGTTGCTGAGCAATTGATTGGCATCGACACTTCCCAGTCCAGTGGCTTCATCGAAGCCCACTGCGGTGTTGTATCCGGTGAGGTAGTAATAGCCATGGATGATCTGGGCGCAACCCGATGAGCCTGGCGTACAAGGCACAGAGTTGTTCCCGATGGTGATGTCGTGGAAGATCGTAGCGTAGTTCGACTTGGCCAAGTCATAGAGAACATAGTCGGCCTGCCCGAGACGGCTTCCGGTTTTCTGCTTGATGAGTGCCAGCATTCCGGCAAAGGCAGGCGCTGCTGCTGACGTGCCGCCAACGCCAGTCACGACGAAGTTATTGCCCGTGGTCGGATCTCCCGCGCAGTTCACAGCCGGTTGGCCGCTCGACGCGTAATACTCCTGGTCCGTGCAGAGCGCCCAGGTGGCGCCGTAGAAGCCATTTCCGGCAAGGAGCGAGACATCCGGCACGTTGCGGCCCGAGCTATCGGTGGCGACGCCCGTCTGCCAGGACGGTTGAGGATAGCCTGCGCTGCATGCACTTGAATTGAGCTGAGCGCAGGCACTGACGCCACCGCCGGTCGCGTCTATGTTGGCTTCAGAAGGGTATTGCGTGGCGGACCATGGAACGTTCTGGTTAAGCGCGCCGTTGTCTCCCTGATATGTTGAGTCGTTCCAGGGTTCCTCCGGGATGTACTTCAGTGCGCTGCGATGATATGGAAGCGCGTTTGTCAAGTCGACGTAGTTTGAAAAACTGGTGGGGAAGTTGCTGTAGAGAATATCGAAGTCGGTTCCGCCGACCGCGACGTTATAAGGGGTAGACGCCAACCCATTGACGGCAAGACCGCTCTTTGCCAAAGTCTGAGTATCGGGGTCGTCGCAACCTGCCGAACCACTATCTCCGCTGGAGACGGTAACACTGATGCCTTGTGCTGCGGCTTGTTGCCAGAGATTGTTTATGAATTGATTCCCCGAAGTCCCTTGCGCGGCTTCGCAGCCACCAAAGCTGACGTTGAGGATGTCCACTTGGTTATCGTCGATGGCGCGAACGATTGCCAAAAAAAGGCCTGAATCAAAAGATGTATTTGCCGCGGTGTAGAGGGTGACATTCGCATTGGGAGCGATTCCACCGGAGACCTGAGTGTCGAGATATGCCTCAATGGCATCGCCATTTTCACCGGGGTCAGACCCGTCAACAACGACATTTGTGGCATTCGTGGGAAGGCCAAATGTTGCACGGTAATTTGCGTTCTGGCTTACGTCAATGTTGGAGTCGCCCGCGATGCCGATAGTGGCGCCGGTGCCATCATAGGCTGTGCCACTGTAGTTCGGGTTATAGGCTGTTGGCGTGTTATAGACAGTTGCCGCGTCGGCAGGGCCAAGATAGATGGTGTAGCCATCGGTAGAACCGCCCAGCGTGTAGCTCGGCTCGATGTGGTGAGTGGCAGAGCTAAAAATGCCTGCCGGGCCGCGAACGGCCTGAGATTTCGGCACGAAGCTATTGAGCTGGGCAAAACCGGCGACGACCGGCGAAAGAGCTGCTGGAATCGATGGATCTGTAGCGTTGGCCCAGTACGTTTCACCGTTGACGAGATAATTATGAAGCGAAGTGTTAAACGCGGATTGAACCTGGCCTACTGTACCTGATATCTCAATTGCCATTCGCCCCTTGGCAATCTTGTTGATTGCGAACCCGTTGCTCCGAAGCCACGTCTCCACCGTCACAAGGTCGTCATCGGAGACTCCGTAACGTTCCCCAAATTCTTCAGGAGTGATCCACTGGCGGTAGTTCGGAGAATTCGGGTCTTGAATCGATTCGAGATAGGTATCGAGATCTGCCTCTTGTTGCGAGCTGCGGCGAAGAATCAGCAAGAGACGATTTGCAGGCATTGAGACGGGTGCTGGGCCCCTATCGTATTTCGGCTGAGCCAGCGGATGGGTGTTTCCTGAAAGTCTTACCAGAGAAGACTCATCGATCGGTTGAATTATCCGAACGGGGGTTTGCCCGGATGCAAAGGCCTGGGCACCGGCAGTCTTGAGGCCAAGGACGGTCAATACAAGAGTAGCGGAGAACCAAGCGCAAAGCTGCAAAGTGAATGACCGGGTCATGGATGGCCAGCTGAAGAATAATGGAAAGAATTGTACCCGAATACCGAAAAACCGGTCTTGCGAGACGTACTCGAAAGAAGAGGGTCCCTCACTCGGAAGTAATCATGTAATAATGCCTGGTTTGCTGGTCAACCGGCCGGAAGAGTCTCCTGCGCGTTCACTCGCTCGGCGGACTTTTCTTCTTGCTCCCTGCCTTATAGCCTGCCATGATCGCCGCGCTGAACTAATCTGCTATATCAGGGACATGCGCGCGCTCCTTTTTCGTCTATCGCTCATCGCGTTCTCCGTTTCCACGCTCTCTCGTGCGGCAACCAGCCCCGCATGGACAACACCCATCGCTCCTTTCCGGATCGCCGACAACCTCTACTACGTAGGCAGCCAGGACCTGGCCAGCTATCTCGTCGTCACTCCGAAGGGAAACGTCCTCATCAATGCGAACCTCGTCACCTCCCCGCCGCAAATACGCGCCAGCGTGCAGAAGCTGGGCTTTCGCTGGGAGGATACGAAGATCTTGCTCAATAGCCAGGCACATTTCGATCACATGGCTGGCGCGGCCCATGTGATTCGCGAAACGCATGCCAGGAACATGGTGATGGACGGCGATGTAAGCGTAGTTGAAACCGGCGCACGAACGGACTTTCTCTTTCCGTCGCCCAACATCCCCACTTACCCGCCTCTACATGTAGATCGCGTCCTCCATGACGGAGACACTGTAACCCTCGGCGGCGTGACGCTCACAGCACATAAGACCGCGGGCCACACGCGTGGCTGTACCACCTGGACGATGCGCTCTCATATCCCAGGCGAGCCGGCGGGCACATTGCGCAACATCGTCATCGTAGGCGGTGTCAGCTTTTGGTCGGAGTACCATTTTGTCGCCACTCCGCACCACCCCGTCAGCTACCCCGGTATAGCCCAGGATTTCAAACATACATTTGCTGTGTTGCATGCTTTGCCCTGCGACGTTTTTCTTGGGGCGCACGGGAGCTACTTCGATATGCTCACCAAGCTTCCGCATTATCCGCAGACCGGTCCTCGCGTCTTTATCGACCAGGTTGGCTATCGGCAATTTGTCGCCGATGCGCAGCATACATTCGAGCAGGCATTGAGCGCACAGCACGCCAGTGCCGGACCCGCTCACGCGCCCACTCCCGTACCCACTCGCGCACCCACTCCCGTACATTAACCTTCAGCACCGGGCGGCTCATCTCGATTCAAGCCATCTCTTGACGCGATGGATCGGCTCCCTTCCCGTTTTAGTGTGTGCCTTTCGACTCTTCAAAATTAGAATGCCGACTCTTAGATACTCCAACTGCGAAACGAAGGTTCCTTCGGAGTTGTTACTCGAGTGCTGACTCACAGCTAAGTGGTAACACATCAAGAATTGGCAGTAAGTAGCACCGGCTGATTAGTTAAACTGCGCATCTCACCTACTGCGATTGGGCGATTGAGCGGAGATCTGCGCATGAAGAGCGTGAACAGTCAGCGCATGAATAAATTGATGGTTCCTTTCCGGATGCACGGCACCGGGTGGCTTCTGCTCGGCATATGCATTCTCCTTGGCATCGAGCTTTCGGGATTGTGGCTTGGCCTCGCAGTCGGAGTCGCAATCGCGGCCAGCCTGCTGCTTCACGAGGTGGGCCACATGATGGCCGCAATCATGCTTCGGGTTCCGGTGCGGGAGTTCGGACTGTGCCTCAGGGGTGCTTACAACCGCAGAGCCTACGCCAGTCGCCGCCGGGACGAGATCCTCATCTCTGCCGCCGGACCGCTCATGAATCTGTTTTTGGTTCTGCCGCTCCTGGCTCTGCCTGTGATCGGGCCCAAGATCGCACTTTGCAACCTGTGGCTGTGCGTCGTCAATCTCCTGCCGATCCCGTCAAGCGATGGATCGCGCATTCTGCGCACGATGTGGCCTTCCATCAAGGCAAATCGCGTCACTCCTGAAGGCAGCGAACCCGGCTCGGCCCTGCCAGTCGGCATCGAATATCAAAACAACTGAAAACGCTCGAGGGCCTGTCGGTAGTGGCTCGGCGTTACTCTTCCAGCAGCACCCCCCGGTACGCGGGGATGTGCAGCGTCGAAGCATCTACGACTCCTGCCACCTGAAAAGTAACACCATTCCTAGCATCTAACGACGCGCCGCTGAGCTCCCAACGTCGTGCGCCCCTCATCTCACTGGGCAGCTTCACCTCTACCGCACTCTCTCCCTTGTTAATCATTGCCAACAACGTGCGCCCATTTTTCATCCCCTGGTAAGCTGTCAGATTGGCCGTCGTGCGCAACCTGCAAGCTGCAATACGGCAGTCAACGAATCTCTGAGCGAATTGCATACCGTAGTAAACCGGTCTCGGCATTGCAGCCGCCCGCATCGAGCTCTCAATCGGCGTGTAGATACCCACGCCGCCACCATGCAAATTCACGCCCGCGAAACCCGCGCATGCGGCGCGCAGCAGATAGTCCGCCGCCCATAGCGCGGAAGCGTACGCATCGCTCACGCCCGGCTTGCCGCCTCCAAAGCAGGAATTGCCCTCGTCCATCCGGTAAAGCGCTCCTCCGGCGGCTGCCTGTGCTGTGTGCACTGCGGCAATTTCGGCATCCAGCTTCGGCGTTTCTTTCTGCAGCAATCGTTCGGCCGTCATGCCAGGAGCACTCGCCGGTCCCATGCCGTAGTAATGGCTCGTCAGCAAGACAACATCGCCGCGAGTCTGCCGCGCAAACTCCAGCACCCAGGTGTCTATTTTCCCGTCAGTATCCGGCCCTGCGAACTTAGCTCTCGGAACACGCTCGCGGACGGTATTGACCCATGTTTTGTACTCGTCAATATACTGCGCAAAGTCATAGCTCTTGGCGCGGAAGAACGGATCGTCTGCAAAGCCGTCCACCTCATTGCCGATCACGAACGCGACCAGTCGTTCGCCCATCAGTTCATTTACCGCGGCAGCTTCGTCGGCTGCACGCGCTGCGCTTCCTGAGGCAAAATTCAGGCCGTAGATCAAGCTCCAATCCACAGCATCCAGAAAGCCACGCAGATTTCGCAGAGATGCATGCGTAATCATGCCGCGTTTGTTCTGTTGTATCGCCGGATCTACCAGCGGCCATTCCCAGTAGTCCTCAATACCGTGACGCACTCCGCGTATCTGCCTCGGATCGTCTTGTCCCACACCCTCCCATTGTGTGATGTTGCTGAGATGACCGCCGGCGCGCAGCACACCTTTAGGCGTGAGAGCGCGAAAAGTCTCAATGAGTGTCGTATTTTCAGGCGAAAAGAAATCCCCGTCGTAAAGCTGCCCGCTCTCGTAACTCAGTCCCACAAAATCTGTGGGCACTGTCTTCCCATCCGCATGAGTATCTGGCAGCTCAATCGAAATCTCTACACTCTGAGCGGACGCGGTGTTCGCTGCCAGAGCGGCCGCTGCTGCATTCCATATGAACCGTCTCCTGTTCAACCGATCCCCCAGTTCATTTCAGACTGCAACCTGCCGGATCACGAGCCATCTCTCTTACTGGATACCTAATTTGACTCCGGCAACGATCGCCGCTAACGCAAGCGCAAACAAAAGGGCGAATGGCACCATCACGAACCGGATCCACCTGCCGTAGGAAACGCCTGCCAGGGCGAGCATCGCCAGAAACGCGCCGGCAGTTGGCGTAAGCAAACCCGACACAAGGCCGCTGTATTGAAAGGCCACGACAACCATCTGGCGGGAGAGGCCGAGAAGATCGGCCAACGGGATGGTCACCGGCAGGCTCATCATCGCCCTGCCGGAGTCGCTTGGCATTGGAAATGCGAGGACCGATTCTGAAACCAGCATCGCCGCGGCGCACAGGCTAAGGGACAGATGACGGAGCGGGCTGAATAGTGCGTTGGCAATCGTGTCGAGGATCAGGCCGTTCCGCAGCACGACGGAAATCGAACGCGCAAAGCCCACCAACGCGGCCGCCACAGCCATTCGCCGAAGGCCCTCCGCAAATTGTTCTGACGTGCCGCGCCAGCCCAGGCCACCAGCCAAACCCGCGACGAGAGCCATCAACACCCAGATGGCGCTGAAGTGAAGCAGCTCCCAGTGTAGGAACACGCCGCCCAATATCATTGCAGCCATGCCGGCATTCATCACCACCAGCACCCAGATGTCCGATGATTTCCATTTGCCTGCGTGGACTGCGGCAGCTTGGGTTGCGGCAGCGTGATCTTCCGGCGCTGCCTCGACGCGGAAGCGAAGCGCGTACCAGGCAAGGTACCCACCCCAAACGCCGATGGCCAAAACAAAGACAACCGAGCGGAATGCGAAACCTGAGAACAAGGGCACCTGCGCCATCGGCTGGCTGATGCCTAAAGTAAAAGTATTGAACGGCGAGAAAACTGCCGCCACCACCGCTGTGCCCACTGAAATCGCTAATGCCATCTCGTGATTCAGTCCCAACCGGCGCGTCAGGGCACAGAGCAGAGGGATGAAGGCGAGGATCTCCTCATACATATTGTTTGAAGCGCCCCCGATGAGAAACAGGATGGAGGCAATTCCAAGAACCAGCAGCGGGCGGTCACCGAAGCGGCCCATCAAATGATTCAGCAGGCTGCCGATCGCGCCCGTCCCTTCCACAACCGTGAGAGCGCCGCCTGCGAGAAGTACAAAGAACACCACTTCCGCGGCTTCCAGCAACCCCTCCGGAACAGAAACCAGCGCGCCCCACGGGCCCACCGGTTGTCGCGCCACGGATTTGTAAGACCCCGGAACCACGATGGTGCGATGCGTCTGGGGATCGGTCGTTCTTTCAAATTGTCCAGCCGGAAGCACCCACGTCAAGATCGCGGCGAGCACGATAATGGAGCCGATCAATAGCAGGGGATCCAGAGTACGCTGTTTCGACATGGTTGAGTTCCTACCCACGAGAAACGAACCAATTGAGCTGGCGGCGTCGCCGGCAAACATCCGTTCCGGAACTACGTCATTTCAGCTTCGCATACTCTGTTTTCGCCTGCTTGAGAACGGGGATATCGGTGTCCGCGCCGTTCCAAAGCGCGAAGAACTCCTCGTATTGCGCGCGAGCCCTTGAAGATTCGCCCGATAGCGCATAGGCGCGCGCCACTCCGATACGCGCCAGCGCGCCAATGGGCTCATTGAGAACAATACCGGAGTGGTCGAGGATCTTCTGGAACTCGACGGCTGCTTCTCTGCCCTGATGCGCGGCCAGATAGGCTTCTCCTCGTAGGTAGACAGGGTACAGTGCGCTCTGCGAGGAGTTGGAGGGCACGCCAAGTTCAAAAGGGGCCGCGGTTCGCAGGATCTCAATGGCCCTCGAAGAATCTTTGTTGTTCAGCGCCAGCAGGGCGCGGATCGACGGCAGATAGTTATATTGGGCAATGGTATCTTCCGGAAACCGCTTGTCTAAATCGTCGGCTAACTGCTGCGCTCTTGCTCCATCGCCCACCAAGGCAAGCGCGAGAGCCGCTTCAAACTGGACATTTCGGTTGTCAGAAAGGCTCAACGCGGCAGCGGAACGCTTGCGTGCGTCGGCCACATTGCCAAAGAGCGCTTCTCGCACGGCCGCGCTGGCTTCATACGCCGCCGCCAACTCGCGCCGTTTGGCCCGCTCAGCGGAAGCCACCGCGAGGCGCGAAAAGTTCCGTGCCTCTCCAAGTCTTCCATAATAGGCGGCAGTGCCGGCTTGGGAAGATAGCAGCATTTCTTCGAGCCCTTGCTGCTTCGCTGCCCAACCTGACTCCTTTGCCATGCCCGCCGGATCGCGTTGCAAGAATGCAAGCTGGTACAAGAGGAGGTGTTGGCTCGGAAAGTCGAAGTTGTCCGCCAGCGCCTGCTCCGCCGTGGACCGAGCTTCCTCCAGGCGATTCAAGTAAAGGTAAGAGGAAGCAAGATCCTCATAGACCAGGGCAGTTGGGTGAAGACGGATCGTCTCACGGTATTCTTCAACGGATTTGTCATGTTGCCCCAATACCCCGTAAACGACTCCCAGGTTGATCCTCGGCGTCCAATCTCCTGGATAGGTCTGGGCCCAGAGTTCAAACACCTGGCGCGCTCTTTCCAAGTCTCCGGTAGCGATTTGATAGAAGTGGGAATCAATATATAGCCTCTCCGGCTCGCTCACCCGCTCGTGCAGTTGGTAAGCCTGACGGGTATTTTCAATCCCCAACCCTAGTTCGTCCAGATTTTTGTAGCTCGTTCCCAGCCTTGCATAGGCCATGGCAAAGTTGGGGTCAAGCCGGATGGCTTGCAGAAAGAAAGACGGGGCTTGAACCGCATCGATGCCATCCATCGCCCGCCTTCCCAGGGTGTAAGCCCGGAGGGCTTCAAGGGAGGGCGTAGTGGCCTGCTCGAGCGGTGTATCGAACTTTTCCAGCGAGGCGCGGCTCTCGCCGAGTTTCGCTCGCAATTGAGAAGCGGCGCGGCCGAGCGAGGTAAGGACACTTTCTTTGCCGCTCGCGCTGACCTGTTCCCGAGCCAGAGTTTCCCCGCTCCGGCAATCTACGGCGGTAAGTCCGATGACGTACTGGTTGCCCAGCGCCGAAATCGAGCCTTCGATGTCTGCCGTCGCGTTGGCGCGACGGCAGACATTGCGTGCCACACCCGGCGTCAGCCGCGTATCGGGCGATTTCTCCATCAGGCGCAGGGTCTGCCCGATTTGATCGTCGGAGACCAGTTGGAAGAACGGCGTTTGTTCCAGTTCGACGGAGAGCCCCTGGCGCAGCGTGTCATCGAATACCGGATCTCCGGTTGTATTCACGAAATCCGCGATCAGGATAGACTGCCTCTCGCCCAGGATTTGAGGCCGGCGAATGCGGATGAGAAGGAATGCGGCGAGCGCCAGCAGGACCAGCAATGCTCCCGAGAGCAAAAGTTTCCGGCGTACTTTTGGCCTTTGCGGAACGGGAAGCGTCTTCAACGCCTGGTCCGTCTCCGGTTCGTTCTCTTCAATCACGATCTGCGTGCGCGTGCGTGCGTGGGCCACCAGGGCTTCGCCCTGCTCCATCACGGTGCGAACCGGCGCCGCGAATCGATAGCCCCTGCCTGGCAGCGTCACAATATATTCGCGGTTCTCCGCGGTATCTCCCAGCGCCTTGCGCAGCAGGAAGATGTTCTGGCTCAGGTTGGATTCCTCGACAAACGAATCCGGCCAGACTTCCTTTAAGAGTTCTTCCTTCGAAACTACGTCGCGGCTGCGTCGCACCAGGGCCAGCAGCGTCTCGAAGGCCTTGGGAGTAACCGGCACGGATTCATTTTCCCGCAGCAGCGCACGCCTGCCGGGATCCATGCGGAACGGCCCGAATTCGTAAAAGATTCTGGGTTCCGTAGCCATAGTTTGGGGCATTGACAGCGCGAGGAGCGATATATGCTCATCGCAAAGTGCCGGTTAAATGTAATCGCAATCTACCATAGAAGTCTTTTGATTCACTTGAAGCGCGCACTCGGCCGGTGCCCTTTCCGCCGTAACCCCTTTATTTGTTGTCTCAAATTGCCCGTTGAAACTCTTTGAGAAACCCCGTTGAAATTCTTGAGAAACATTGATCCGCGCATTGAGGACTTTCCGCGCCGGTTCGATCAGGATGCCGACTATTGAAGCTGCTGCAGGAGCGATCGGCAGATGGGAGCGTATTTGATCGTGAGGACGACAAGGATCACGATAGAAACCGAAAGCCTGCTGGTCGTGCATAAAGCGAAAACATTCGTGGCTTGGTGCCCCGTTTGTTGCGCCGATGTGGAAGTGATGTTGCTTGAGGCCGGCAGCCTGGGCGAAGACATTCCTTCCAGCTACTTAGATGACTGGCTTCGAACCGGCAAGCTGCATCTCTGGCATCCCCCCGAAGGTACAGCTCAAATGTGCCTCCCGTCGCTTCTGCGTTGCTTTGAATCCGAGTCCGTTCCCAGGCTCCAGCCCCCACTGCAAACGCCGCAAACAAGAGGAGATGAAAGATGAAATCCATTCAAATCGCAACAAAGTGGCCGCGCATTGCACGGCTGAGTCTGGCGCTGGTTACAATCGCAGCGCCGGTGTGCACCCTCGCGCAGAAGTACACCATCGTGGACCTTGGACCGGTGGGCCCGTCGACGTCGCAAGGCCAGCCATTCAAGATTACCGACGATGGGCTGATCAGCGGCGAGAGGGTTGTCGTTCGCCCACGCAACTCCGGCGATTGGGTATCCCAGGCTGTCTTGTGGGTAGGAACCAACCTGCAGGTCATTAGCAGGCCCGGGCTCGGAGGGCCAAACAGCGTTGCCTACGGCGTGAACATCTGGGGGCAGGCAGTAGGGCAGGCCGACACGAAGACGCCGGACCCGAATGGCGAGGACTTCTGCGGATCCACGGCGCTTGGTCTCACACACAGCGGCAACACCTGCGCGCCCTTTCTATGGCAAAACGGCACGATGGCCGCGCTGCCGCGACTGCGGAACAGCGAGGGCACGGAAGGCAGCAACGGTGTAGCGCTGCAAATCAACGACCTCGGCATGGTGGCCGGAACGGCGGAGAACGGCGAGGTGGATCTGACGTGTCCGGGCGCGTCCGTTTCGCCGCAGACGATCGAGTTCAAGCCGGTCATCTGGGCGCAACTCTTCCCGTGGTCACCGATGCGCGTACAGGAGCTTTCCACGATTGACGGCGATCCGGACGGCATCGCGTACGCGATCAATGATCTTGGTCAGGCCGTAGGCGCCAGCGGACCTTGCGGACCGTTCAATGCGATTGAGCAGAACAATCTCATACCGCTTCATGCGGTTCTATGGCGGAATGGCAGCGCGATCAATCTGGGCAGCCTTGGCGGAGACGGAATGTTTGGGGGAATCTACGCTGACGGCCTGAACGATAACGGGCAGGTCGTGGGAACCTCGGACACCACCGGCGATGCAAGCTTTCATGCATTTCTTTGGCAGCAGGGGCACATCACCGACCTTGGAACTCTGCCCGGTGACTCCTACAGCAGCGCCGTCACGATCAGCAACGACGGCATGGTGCTGGGAGTCTCCGTTTCCGCGAGTTTCAGCCCGAGGGCCGCTCTGTGGCGCAATGGAACCGCAACCGACATGAACACTCTCGTTCCTAAAGACACCGCTTTGTATCTGCAGTCCGCATGTTCCATCAACGACAAAGGCGAGATCATCGGGTTTGCGTCTTTGAAGAGCAATCCCAGTGAATCTCACGCTTACCTGGCGAAGCCGGTGGGGAACTGAGACTGAACCACGGAGGGTCGGACAAAGTATCGGAGGGGAGCGGATGGGGAGCGGAGGGCCAATCCGTTTGGCGTTCCGCTCGACCAGCCAGATCTCAATCGGCCGCCCTTACGTGTCGGCCGTGGCCTGCTCGCGCGCCGCACCCGTGCGCGCCGAAACGCCCAGCCAGCTGCGCAGCAGGCGCTGCGTGGGCTTCTCGATGAAATAGAGCGCGAGCACCGCAAGCACGATCAGCAGCACGTAGCTGATCCACGGATCGAGCCGGGCCAGTCCCAGCGCATTCAGAACATGTGAGCCATGGATCAGGTTCCATAGATTGAAGTGCAGCAGGTACAGGCTGTAGCTGGCCTCGCCCACGAAGACCAGCGGCCGGACGCCGAGAATCCGCGCCAGCAGGTTTTCGCCCGCCAGCCCCAGAATCAGGCAGCCGAACAGCGGCATCAGCAGGCCGTCGTGAATGATGGCGTAGGGCACCCGCGGCCCAAGGCAAAGCACGCCGTAAATGCCGCCGAAGCCGATCAGCCCGAGCCATAAGCGCACGCCGGCCGCTCGGTCGATCATCTGGTCCAGATTGGCGAGCATCACGCCAAACATGAAGCTGAAGACGTGCGCGTACGGCGTGTACTTGAGCGCCCACAGCCAGATTCCATAGCTCCAGCGGTCAGGGTGCGGAATGCCGTCGGGATTGAATAGGATGTAGAGCGCGCCCGGCACCATGCCCAGCGCCCACATACCGGCCATCCGCGCCAACTGCGGCGCCATGGTTTCAGGCTTCTTCCATTTCGCCACCCAGGGAAAGATGACGTAATAGAACGCTTCGGCTGACATCGTCCATGCCGGCGTGTTCAGGAAGATAGCGATGGCCGGAACCCACCCCTGCAGCAGCAGCGGCGTGAGCACAATGCCCGCCCAGAACATCGCCCGCGTGTGATCGTGCGCTTCCTGGCCAAGCTGCCCCACGCTAAGCACGAGGCTGAGAAAATAGATCGGGTAGATGCGCGCGAATCGCATCTTGTAGAATCGCCACCGCTCAAACTTGCCGGCGCGTGCGCGGGTGTTGTAGTTGTACCCCAGCACGAAACCCGACAGCAGGATGAAGTAGCTGACCGAGATGAACCCGGCGTTGACTACCGGCGAAAGAAACCCGAACCACTGCGGATTAGAGAAATGAAACAGGACGAGATTGACGGCCGCGAAGCAGCGCAATCCGGTCAGAGCGTTCAACGGCGCTGGCTTGTGGGTCTCCACTTGCGGTTAGACGTCTCCGGAGAGAAGCGAGAGAACCGAAATAAAGCTTGGAGTGGTGACTTTGGGAAGGGAAACAACTGCGGAAACTAGAACGCTGAGGGAAAGAGGAAGAAATCGACTGGGCGGATGAACCGCGCTGTTTTCTAATCCCGAAGCCTGCTCCTTGCTGCGTGCTTCCTGACGCCTGCTCCCTGTTCCCTGCCTCTACGCCGTCACCAGCGTTCCCACCTTCTCGCCCAGGATCACTTGCCGGATGTTCCCCGGCTGATTCATGTTGAAGATGATCATGGGGAGGTTGTTGTCCTTGCAGAGGCTCACCGCAGTCAGGTCCATCACCTTCAGGCCCTGTCTCAATATGTCCATGTAGGTAATCGAGTCGTACTTCACCGCGTCTTTCACCAGCACCGGATCGGCGTTATACACGCCCTCCACCTTCGTGCCTTTCAGCAGCACGTCGGCCTTGATCTCCATGGCGCGCAGGCTGGCCGCAGTGTCGGTCGAGAAAAACGGATTGCCGATGCCCGCGGCGAAGATCACCACGCGGCCTTTTTCAAGATGGCGCACGGCGCGCCGCCTGATATAGGGCTCGGCGATCTGGTTCATGAAAACCGCTGTCATCACGCGGCACTGCACGTTGCGTTTTTCCAGCGCATCCTGCAGCGCGATCGCATTGATCACGGTCGAGAGCATGCCCATGTTGTCGCCGCTTACGCGGTCCATCTCCCGGGCTTGCTCCGCGATGCCGCGGAAAAGATTGCCTCCGCCCACCACCAGCCCAATCTCCACGCCTAAGTCGTGAATATCGGCTAGCTCGCTGGTAATCTCCGACACCTTGTGTGTATCCAGGCCAAACCCGCGCTCGCCGGCCAGCGCCTCGCCCGATAGCTTCAGAACGACCCTTTTGTACATGCCTTTTCGAGTATCGCATAGGAACAGAGGCCGCGCTTCGAGCTTCCCATTCCGACCCCCATTCCGAATCGCCCCGAATTGGGCCTGAAAAATTCAACGCGGCACAAGCGGAATTCGGCCTTTCCACTCCCTTTCTACCTAGACTGACCACGGCACCTAAACGCTCGGCCCGGATGCTGAGCCCAGTGCGAATCAAATGCTGACCGGATGGTGACGGATGGTCGTAAGAACACACTGCAAAGGCCATGAATTTTCCGGCGTCCAAGTCGGCGCGGGGAACGTGCGCCGCTATTTTCCCAAGGACACTGAATTCGTCGAGCTGCAGCTCGATCACTTGCAGATCCGGTGCAGCCTGGAGCCGAAGTTCTGGCACGGTGACACCGAGATTCGCGATCCGCGGTTGTGCGCCTGGCTCGAGTCGAAGCATTTCTACAGCCGCGCCGGCCGCAAGCCGATCCTGCTTTCGCTGATTCCCGCGGGCCAAAACTCCTACCGGCTGCAGCCGTTCGTCCGCCCGCCGCGAACCAAGCCGCATATCGATCCTGTCAACCCTGCGTGATTGCCTGCATAGTCGCCTCCCGCTGACCACGGGCCTGCCCGACGGCCACAGCCAAATCCGATCTCTGATCTCCAGTCCCTAGTCTCTGTCCCCTGTTCCCTGTTCCCTGATCCCTGATCCCTGTTCACTGTTCACTGGTAAACTCTCCCTTGCATGCCGCCATCCGACCTCCAGCAAAATGTCGAACGCCTCTTTGCCGCCGGTGCGGCCGCAAACTCAGATCACACTGCGATGGACACTTTTCTCGCGCTCCGTGCAGCCCTCGAGTCCGGCGAAATCCGCGCTGCCGGCCCCGATTCCGCTGCGCCCGGCGGCTGGCGTGTGAATGCCTGGGTCAAGCAGGGCATCCTGCTCGGCTTTCGTCTCGGCGTCCTGCATGATTCCTCGGCCGGCGCGCTCAGCTTCGTCGACAAGCACACCTATCCGGCGCGCCTTTTCTCCGCCGGCGACGGAATCCGCATCGTCCCCGGCGGTTCGTCCGTGCGTGCCGGCGCGTATCTCGCGCGCTCCGTCGTGTGCATGCCGCCGATGTATGTAAACGTTGGCGCGTATGTGGACGAGGGCGCCATGGTCGACTCGCACGCGCTGGTCGGCTCCTGCGCCCAGATCGGCAAACGCGTGCACCTAAGCGCCGCGGCGCAAATCGGCGGCGTTCTCGAGCCGGTAAACGCCAGCCCCGTCATCATTGAGGACGATGTGCTCGTCGGCGGCAACTGCGGAGTCTACGAGGGAACCGTCGTCCGCAAGGGCGCGGTGCTCGCTTCGGGCACCATCCTCACCCGCGGCACGCCGGTCTTCGATCTCGTCACCGGAGACGTGCTGCGCGCCACTGCCGATCGGCCGCTCATCATTCCCGCCGAGGCTGTCGTCGTGCCTGGCTCGCGCGCCGTCAATAAAGGCAAAGGGCAGGAGTGGGGATTGAGCATCTACGCCGCCGTAATCGTGAAATACCGCGACGACAAAACCGACCTCAGCACCACGCTCGAAGATCTTCTGCGATAGCACGCAGACCCGCTGCGATAACCTTTCTTCATGCCGCACCGCACTCTTCGCGTCATTCCCATCCTGCGCATTTTTTCCGTCGAGAAGGCCCGCGAGTTTTATCTCGATTACCTCGGCTGCCATCTCAACTGGGAGCATCGCTTCTCGGATAACGCCCCGCTCTACATGCAGGTCTCGCGCGACGGCCTGGTGCTGCATCTTTCCGAGCACTATGGCGACGGCTCGCCGGGAACGAATTTTCAGGTCGACTTTGAAGGGGTAGAGGAGTTGCACGCCGAGCTCAGCGCAAAGAACTATCCCTACTGGCGGCCGGGATTGACGGAGACGTTCTGGGGCACGCCCCGCCTCAATCTACTGGATCCCTTCGGCAACCAGCTTCAGCTCTGCGAGCCCAAGCGTGAATAACCATCGGCGTCTCAACGCCGCGCCGTCATGCGAGTGCTATCCTTCTCCTGCACCGTCGCGCGACGCATGAAGCTCACCCTCCGCTCTTCCCCGCTGCTGGCGTTCGTCTTCCTCGCTCATTCAGCGCATCCGCAATTCCCGACCCAGCCAGCGACGCATCTCACAAAAAATCTCCCGCATTTCGCTACCTATATCGACCCGTTTCTCGGCGCCTCCGGCGGCGGAAACGTCTTTCCCGGCGCGGTCGTTCCCTTCGGCATGATCAAGCCCGGCCCCGACATGGCTGCGCCCGCGGGCCACGACGCCAACGCCGGCTGGAACCCCGACGGCGATATTCGCGGCTTCAGCCAGACGCATGTCAGCGGCACCGGCGGCGGCGCAAAGTACGGCAACATCCTGATCATGCCCACCACCGGCGACATTCAACCCGACGACGCGGCGTCATCTCGCTCCAATGAGCACGCGTCAGCGGGATTTTATGCTGTCGAGCTCGAGCGCTACCGCATCGGCGCTGAAATCACCGCGACACGCCGCTGCGCGATCTATCGCTTCCGCTATCCCGACGGAGCGAAAGCCAATCTGCTCTTCGATGTCGGCCATTTTCTCCTCTCCGGCGTGCATACTGGCGAAGATCAAATACTCACCGGCTCGCAGGTGCGCGTCATCTCCCCAACGGAAGTCGAAGGATCCACCAGCGTGAGCGGCGGATGGAACAAGCAGCCGAATTCCTACACCGTCTACTTTGTCGCGCGCACAAACGCGCCCGCCGAAAGCTGGGGAACGTGGCTCAACGGTGAGCTTTCTCCAGGCAGCAAAACAGCAGCCGCCCAGGCCGGTTCCACCTCCGGCGCGTGGCTCAACTTCTCCGCGCCGCCCGGTTCTTCCCCGCCATCGGCCGGCACAGTCGAAATGAAGATCGGAATCTCCTTCGTCAGCGTGGCGCAGGCGCGGCAAAGTCTTGCGGCGGAGATTCCAGGATTCGATTTTGCCGCGATCCAAGCCGCAGCAGTCGCGCAGTGGGACAAGGCCCTCGGCAAAATCGAGATCAAGGGCGCGAGTGACGAGCAGTTGCAGATGTTCTACACCGCGCTCTACCACACCATGCTCATGCCCACAGATCGCACCGGCGAAAACCCGCTGTGGCATAGCGTTGAACCGTACTACGACGACTACTACGCGATCTGGGACATCTTTCGCAGCTCCGCCCCGCTTCTCACGCTCATCGCTCCCGACCGCGAGACCGCAATAGTGCGCGCCCTCGTCGACCTCTACCGGCATGAGGGCTGGCTGCCTGACGCACGCAGCGGCAATTACAATGGGCGCACGCAGGGCGGCAGCAATGCGGAGTTCATGATCACCGATGCCTTCATCAAGGGACTGAAAGGCATCGACTGGAGGACTGCGCTCGCCGCCGAAGAGCACGACGCCGAAGTCTCACCCACCGACCACCTCAAAGAAGGTCGCGGCGGCCTCGACGACTGGCACAAACTCGGCTACGTTTCGCTCGAAGGGTCTGACCGGCCCGGCTCCGTCGACATGGAGTATGCAGCCGACGACTTCGAGATCGCGCTGCTGGCCAAAGGACTGGGCGATGAAGCGGCGTACCGCAAATACCTCAAGCGCTCGGCGAACTGGAAGAACCTGTGGGATGACAAATTCACCGATGGCGGATTCTCCGGCTTCATCCGGCCACGCCATCGCGACGGAAGCTGGCTCGAACCCTTCACTGCGATGGATTTCTGCACCTGGGGTGGTCCGACATTTTATGAGGGCAACTCCTGGACCTATTCCACCTTCGTTCCGCAGGATGCGTCCGGGCTCATCGAGAAATCGGGCGGCCCGGAGACATTCGTCCAGCGGCTCGATGCGTTTTTCAGCGCGCCCGGCCGCTACGATGTGGGCAACGAGCCCGGTTTCCTGACTCCTTATCTCTACAACTGGGCGGGCAGGCCCGGCAAGACCGCCGAGCACGTGCGCGCGATTATCGCCGCCAGCTACCACTCCGGCAGGCGCGGCCTCCCCGGCAATGACGATTCTGGAGCCATGTCCTCCTGGTTTGCCTTCGGCCAGATCGGTATCTTTCCCAACGCCGGGCAGGACGTCTACCTGATCGGCAGCCCCGCATACAGCGAAACCACGCTGCATCTGGCTGGTGGAAAGAACTTCGTCATCGAGGCGCGGAACCTCACGCCGGAGAACATTTACGTAGCTTCGGCGACTCTCAATGGCACCCCGCTCGACCGCTCCTGGCTGCATCATCGCGAAATCATGGCTGGCGGGCGGCTGGTTCTCACCATGGCTGGCGAGCCCAGCCAATGGGGCCAGCACGACCTGCCGCCGTCAACACCGGCATCGGCATCCGCTACATTGGCGACCACTCCATGACGAAGCCGTGAATCTCCGGTCAACGGAGCAGCCCTTCGCGCGTCTAACTGTCAGAAAGTGTAGAGTCAGAGAGCCGTATGAAAACCCGCACCTCCCATCCCTTCCTCCTGTCGTCGCTGGCGCTCGCTGTTCTCGCAGCCGCCGCAGTCGCACTCGTACAGCAACAAACGTCCACGGCCCAGCAGCCCTCCACCGCCCAGCAGCCGTCTTCCACCGCGCAGCCCTCAACCGACCAGTCCATGACCACCATCAAGGTGCAGTCGCGGGAGGTCTATCTGCCGGTCACGGTCATCGACAAGCACGGCGCGCTCGTGACCACCCTCTCCGCGAAGGACTTCGCGCTGACTGAGGACGGCCGCCCGCAGGTCATCAAGAGCTTCAGCGCGCAGAGCAATCTGCCCTTCAAGCTCGGCCTGCTGGTTGACACCAGCCGCAGCGTCAACTCGGCGATGGACAGCGAGCGCAAAGCCGCCGACAGGTTCGTCGATCAGATGCTGCCCACCGATCCCAAGAACGGCGTCCGCGGCGACGAGGCCTTCCTCATCCACTTCGATCGCGAGGTCGAGCTGCTTGAGGACTTCACCAACTCGCGCGACAAGCTGCACCATGAGATCGATCAGATGGGCCCCACCACGCAGGAACGCAACAGCCAGGGCCCCGAAAGCGGCGGCGGTAACAGCGGCGGCAACGGCAATGGCCAGCAGCGCGGCGGCATGCGCGGCGGCGGTGGCACGCAACTTTACGACGCAATCTACCTCGCCGCCGACGAGTTGATGAAGCCGAAGTCCGGCCGCAAGGCGCTGCTCGTCTTCTCCGACGGTGAGGATCGCGGCAGCAAAGAGACGCTCAACGACGCCATCGACTCGGCCGACCGCGCCAGCGTGCAGGTGTTCACCATCTACTTCAAGGGCGAGCAGGAGCGCCAGCAGAGCGACTTTCCCGGCCATCGCGGCGGCATGGGCAGCGGCATGGGTTATCCTGGCGGCGGCTATCCCGGCAGCGGCGGCGGATGGCCCGGTGGCGGCGGAGGCGGCGGTCGCCGCGGCGGCGGCAACGAATCGCAGATCGACGGCAAGAAAATCATGCAGCAGATCGCGCAGCGCACCGGCGGCCAGTTCTTCGAGGCCAAGAAGAAAGATAACCTCGACGAAATCTACGGCCTCATCGCCGGCGCGCTTCGCCAGCAGTATTTGCTCACCTACACGCCGGACAAGGTCGATACCGACGGCGAGTTCCACCGCATCGCGCTCAAGGCCAACAGCGGCGACCTGACCGTGATCACCCGCGAGGGCTACTACGCCCCGGAAGAAAAAACCGCGCTCGATTCCTCGCACTGACCGCGGTCGTTGTACATCGCCCCGCTTGCTGCGGCTGCGCACCGCGAATCCCACGCAAAAGAAGAAAGGCCGCATTCGCGCACCGGCACTCAGCAGAGCAAGGCGGCAGCTCGCGTCACACAATCAACGCAAAAGAAGAAGGGCCGCATTCCTCCTCGGAATGCGGCCCTTCTGTTTGATCTCTTCCAAATTGAGGATCACGGCGAATCATCCGCCACCGGCCCTGGACCCATTACTCCACGGCCGGATAAACGACCGGATCTGGACCGTCTTGAGGATTAATGGCCGTGCTCGTGGTTTTCGTTGTGCGGCTCACCGCCGCCGTGTGCCGGCGGCGCGTTGTGCACCGGCGCGGTGTTGTTATGCACCTGCGGCTCGTTATGCGGTGCAGTATTGTTATGTACCTGCGGTGTGGTGTTCATCCGCGGCGCGGTGTTCACCGTCCCGTGTGCACCGGCGTTCGTGTTGATCTTGCCCGCGCCCGCTCCGCTCGTTTGCGAACCGATGTTCGCATGCGCGCCGGCATTCCCACCCATCGGCCGCGCCACGGCCGCGTTGGCCGGGTGCCCACCGTTGTGGCTCGCGTACATTGCCGTGTTGTGCATCGCCGCGCTCTGGTGCTGCGTCTGGAATGAGGTCGCGGCCTGGTGCTGCTCATGCGAATACGCGTTCTCCTGCGCAGTCGCTGGGTGGTTGATGCCGCCCGGGCCGCCGCTGTAGGCCACGTGGCTGTTGTTCACGATCGTCGTGTTGTGCACGACGGTGTTGTCCACATAGGTGTTGTGAATGACGGTCGTGTTCACATGCATCACCGCGGTGTTGTAGCGGAACGCGCCGCCCGCCCACACGCCGCCGGCAAAGCCGATACCCATGTAGCCGAAGCCGTAATTCACGCCGCCGTAGTAGCCCACGTGCGGTCCCCAGTAGCCGGGGTGAAACACATACAGTCCTCCGCCCCATCCCCAGTATCCCGGCGTCCACAACGCGCCCATGTAAGGAGCAGGCACCCACGTTCCAGGCACCCAGTAATATCCATCGTCACCGTACGCCCAGTAGCCCGGCGTCCACATCAAGCCCGGTTCCGGGCATTCCGGCTGCACATACACCGGCAGAATCGGCGGAGCGACCGCAACACTGATAAATACTCCCGCGTACGACGAAGCGGGAATCACTGCCAGCAGCAGAGCCAGCAGGATCAATCTCGCCGACGATTTCAGAGAAATCAATCGCATGAAGCGAAACGCGTTCATTTGGGGGAACCTCCTGTTTTTCTTCTTCGTTCAAATTACGCCGGATTCGGGCTTCGTTCCTTTTCCGTTTGTTCTTTTTCCCGCGCCGCAACTCGCCTTGCACAGTAACAAGGGAAATCTAACCCAATCCCTCATTAGTCTGGAATGGCACGAAAGCGGCGCATCCAGCCTATTTCACTTCGAACCCGCCTCCTCGATAGAAGTTGCACTCAAGTGCCCTTTCCCTCAACAGTTCTGCAAGAAGCCGGACGTTACCTAAGTCTCATTCTTCGTGAATTTACGATCGCAGGCAGCCGCCCCACGCATCGCTTCAGAAAGGCCCGTCCGCCCCCCAGGACGGCCCTGCTCCAGCCATTCCAAAGCTGGTCACGCTTCGCGACGATGCTTTATCCTCACCCCATGCCGCGCGGCATCTTCATCACGCTCGAAGGCCTCGACGGCTCGGGCAAGACCACGCAGATCAAGCGCCTCGCCGCGTGGCTGAGTCATCGCGGGCAGGAGCCCGTTCTCCTGCGCCAGCCCGGCGGCACGCCGGCCGGCGACCGCATTCGCGAAATCCTTCTCGACTCGCGCTCCGGCTCTGTGTCCCCAATGACAGAAATGGCGCTGATGTTCGCCGACCGTGCCCAGGCCATCGCCCAGGTGATTCGCCCCGCGCTCGACGCCGGCAAAGTCGTCGTCTGCGACCGCTTCACTGACTCCACCGAGGCGTATCAGGGCGGCGGCCGCGAGCTCGGCTCCGAAATTGTCCTCGAGCTCCACCGGCTCATCTGCGGCGGCTTGCAGCCCGACCTCACCTTCCTGCTTCTGCCCGGCTTCCGCGCTTCGCTCTCTCGCGCGCGCCGCCGCAACCATCACGTGGAAGCGGAAACCGGCAAAGATGAAGGCCGCTTCGAGACCGAGAAAGACGCTTTTCATCGCCGCGTCTTTGAGAAGTACCGCGAAATCGCGGCCCGTGAGCCCGATCGCGTGGTCCTCATCGAGGGCGATCTCTCCATCGATCAGGTGCATCAGCGGATCGTCGAATCCGTCGCCGCGCGCGTCCCCTCCGTCGCGCAGAAAGCCTGACTCCGCATCAAAAAGCGTGCTCCCCATTGGGGAGGCGATTTACAATCCCCGCATTCGCGCTGCTGCATTCCGAAAATGCCCTGGCCCGCGCGCAGCAACCCAAAAGCAAAACGGCGCCCGATCCAGGGAGCCGTTTTCGCCTGCTGCGAAGAAATCTTATTATTGCCCAGCCAAAGAGGTAGGCTCGGCGCTCGACGCTTGCTCGTACGTCATGCGTAGATATTTATGCGGATTCACCGGCACGTTGCGCACGCGCACCTCATAGTGCAGGTGCGGCCCGGTAGCCCGGCCCGATTGGCCAACGTAGCCGATGATCTGCCCGCGCGAGACATGCTCGCCCGCGAAAACCGCCATCGCGGAAAGATGCCCGTAAAGCGTCATCAGCCCGTGGCCGTGATCGAGCTCCACTTCACGTCCGTAGCCCGCAGCCATCTCCGCGCCGGTTACGTCGCCATCGCCCGCGGCCCGCACCGGCGTGCCATAAGGCGCGTCAATATCGATGCCCGAGTGAAATGCTCCTTCGCCATTGATCGGATCCTGGCGCTCACCGAAGCTCGAAGCCACGCGGCCCTCAACCGGCCAGAGAGATGGCGCATCGGCCAGCTCCCTCCAGTCGCCGCCGGCAAAGCTCGAGCTTAATCCGCCTTCCAGCGCGCGCGTCACCTGTCCGGAGAGCGCCTCGCCGCGTAGCACATAAAACTGATCAATGGAGTTCGTCACCTGCTGCTGGCTGGCTTCATCGGCCTGCGCCAGCGAAACCGGGGCAGGCGCTGCAGCCGCTGCACTCGCCGATGCCTTCGCTCGCGCTGCATCCAGGCGGCTCTGCCGCAACCCATACAGTGCGGTCACTTCGTTTGCAAGCGCGCCCAGTGAAGCAACCTGCACGCTGCGGTTTTGCGCAATCTGCTGCATGCGCTGGTAATTCTGCCGCAGCGTTTCGCGCTCGGCACGCACCTGGTTAAAGCTCTCGGTCTTCAATAGCATCCGCGTATAGCTGCCGGCCAGCCCCACGATCGTGAACGCGCCAATCAGCGCCGCGGCCACAAACCCGTAGGCGTACTTCAACGGCAGAGGAATCTTGCGGAGCTGCCCGTCCTCGTCCCGCGCGACAAAAAGTATGTAGTACTGCTTGCGCAACATCAATCCTTATCTCCCCTTATTCTTCATCGATCAGGACGTGCACAACACTCCTGATCGAAAAGCCTTTTCGCGGGCCCAGATAGCGTGCCTGATCGCGGGGAGCAGTATTTTCAAGTGCGCTCTGCTGGCCGCACTCATAAACTGTGGAGAAGCGAATTTCGTGGGTTGAGGCTACCAGAGCGAACCTGCCTGGTCAACAATCCACAGCCGTCACACGTTACCTTTGGCTTTTCCCGGAGCTTCCCCCGAGCATCTCCACACAATCAATAATAACAGACTGCGAATCAAGCGCTTACGCTCACCAATTTGGACCTGAAGAAACCACCCGCCCCGGAAAGTCGCAATCTCCGCTGCGGCCAAACCGTGCATGCCTGGATCCTTCCGTACCCAAACCGTCCCTACTTGTCCGACCCCGCTCCTCAGCGCGCTCTCCCGATAGGCCGTTCCCGATCAGCCCTTCCTATCCACGCTCACCACCTTCGTTATCGGCAGTTCCTGCCCTATCCTCACTAATGAGCATGCCGTCGAAGACTGAAACGTCAATCCGGTCGATGCGGTCGTCGAACCCGCCCAAACGGGACCCCCACGCCAAAACCGAGCTTGCGCTGCTCAAGCAAATTCGCGGGCGAGCCGCGCAGCCGGGTCTTGGCCTCCGGCTCGGCATTGGCGATGACTGCGCGCTGCTCCGTCTGCGCCCAAGCGAAGAGCTCGCCGTCACCACGGATTTGTCGATCGCTGGCCGCCACTTCCAGCTCCAAACGCATCCGCCGGAATCCATCGGCCATCGCACTCTCGCGCGCGGCTTGAGCGACCTGGCCGCCATGGGCGCGCGACCGGTAGCGGCCTTTCTTTCGCTTGGGCTTCCGCGCGAGCTTGCCGGCCAGTGGCTGTCGCGATTTCTGGACGGTTTCTTTGCCCTGGCCGGCGAAACCAACACGCCACTCGCCGGCGGCGACCTCGCCGAATCGCCCATCGCCGTCGCCGACATCGTCCTCACCGGCGCCGTCTCACACGGCAAAGCGCTGCTGCGTTCGGGCGCGCGTCCCGGCGATCTGATTTACGTCACAGGAAGTCTCGGCGGATCGGCGGCTGGCCTCGCGCAACTCCAGACGGCGACGCCGAAATCTGCGCGCCGGCAATTCCCGCGCATTCCGGCCCGGCTCGCCGATCGGCTCGCACCGCATCTCTTTCCCCAACCGCGCCTCGCGCAAGGCCTGGCTCTCGTCCGCCGCCGGCTCGCGACCGCAGCCATCGACATCAGCGACGGTCTCTCCACCGACCTCGCGCATCTTTGCCACGAATCGGATGTCGCCTCACACATCGACTCGCGCGTCGCCGCCGAGATCGATGCCGCCGCGCTGCCCATCCACCCAGACGCAACACTCGCACAGGCTCTCCATGGCGGCGAGGATTACGAAATCCTCTTCACCGCCTCGCCCTCCGCGCGCGTCCCGCGCAGCATCGCCGGCATTCCTGTCACGCGAATCGGCCGCATGATCCGTGCCACTGCGTCCCAGCCGGCAATCACGCTGCTCGTCGACGGAAAACGTCAGCCGCTGACACCGCAAGGCTGGCAGCATTTCCTCTGAGCTACGGCCGCGCGCACACGCTGGCCAGCGCAGAACCGTACGTCGCCGTTACGTACGTCCACAGCAGGCCAAACACCACTTGCATACAGGTGCGAAAGCGGTCGCCGCGCCAGATCGCCCGGTCATAACCGAAGAATTGCACCAGCAGCCGGCACAGCCAGAACAGCGCCATCGCTGCCAGAATGCCGCGGCTCAGCGCGCCGGGCTCAAGAAGCGCTGCCGCGTAGACAAACGATCCAATTCCCGCCATCGCCACGCCCAGCGCGATGAAAAATGCGTGTACAAAAAACATCTGGCGCGTGAGCAGGCTCACCGCCCTCAGCTCGCGGCGCCATCCAAAATAGCGATCGAAAAATGCGTGGCTCACACCGAGCACCGCCAGCAATGCACCAACCACCCGCAAGTGAAAGTAGAGTGTCATCGCGCCCTCCTCAATAGAAACGCGTGCACGAACCGTGTCATGCCGCGTTCAGTGCGCACGTCAAGGCCGGCCTGCCGCGCCGCCTGCCGCCACGCTCGCCGCGGAAAAAAGTGCAAAAAAACCGGCCCGAAGGCCAGAAAATTCCACGCATCGCGCGCATGCTCCATCACCATCACCTCGCCGCCCGGCGTCAGCACCCGCGCAACTTCGCGAAAGAATTGTTCGCGTTGCGCTGCACGCCGCAGTTCGTGCGCCGCAAAGATCACAAATACCGTGTCCACCGTGCCGCTTTCGAAGGGCAACGCGTCAAAGCGCGCCGACGTCGCCGGCACGGCGCCATGATCCAGCCTGCGCGCTCTCCGGATCGACGGCTCGGTCATCACTGCAGGATCGAAGATATCGACCGCCTCGCCTACCGCGTCAGGAAACAGGTTCGCGAGCAGCCCGGTCGTTTCGTCCCATCCGGCATGCACGTTGATCCAGCGTCGCGGCTCGTGCGCCAGCGCGCGCGCCAGCCAATGCAGGTCGTAGAGCGGAAAGCAATCGTAGACGTAATGCGAAACCGCGATCGAAGCGATCATCCAGAACGCGGCGGGCACGAGAACCGCCACCAGTGCGATACGCATGGCCGCCGGCGCCATCGGCCACACACCCGCCGCCGCAAACAACGCCGCCAATGTCGCCAGATACATCCGCCAGTTGAACTGCAGGATCTGCATCACGCCCTGATACGGGCCCCGCGTCGCATTTCGGGCCGCATTCGGAACCGAATTTGCTGCCACTGTGTTCATGCCACCCTCTTTCCGCGCTGCCATTCGTAATCCACATCGCGCACGTAAAACGCATTCGCCAAAATCGGTGTCGCCCGGCAAAACGGTTCACCTTCCAGAAACGTGTTGCGCCGCACCTCGACTTCCACGGGCTGCGGATTCCACCGCTGCCGCAGCGCATGAATCGCGATGATGCCCTTCGTCTCCGCCTCGTAATCGAATGTGTATGGCAGCGGGCCGGCGAAACGCCGCGCCTCCGCGATGCTTTGAAAGGGCGATCCCTCCGGAAGCGCCGCCGGAGCATCCGAGACATGCGCAATAACATCCAGATCAGCCTCGCCGCGCGGTGCACGAATTTTCCACTCGATCTCGCCGCCGCGCTCCTCCACTGTCGCCTCGCACAGCCGGTAGTTATAGTGCGTCAACAGATTCCCGGCGCACACCATCAGCCGCCGATCGGTATCGCTGCGCAAAATCCGCAGGCCGCGCCGCGACCGGCTGCCTGCAAGACGCGTAAAAATGCGATAGCCGCTCAGAAAGAAATCACCGCCCATCGCCGCTGGAAGAAAGCTTGGGCGAAGCCTCTCGGTCTCGACCAGCGCCACAGCGAGAAACCAAAAACCTCGCCACGTGTCGAGCTCGAGCCCCGGCGGCAGCAGCGGCTCAAGAATTTGCGGCGGAAATGCGTAGGTCACCACCAGCGCATGCCGGAAGTGCGCCGCCATCGCAACCGGATGCCGTTTCAGCAAATGCAGCATGGCAGTCCTCCATCGCGCAGATCGCGCACTCGGCACGCACCCACTACTCCCCACAAAAGTGAACGGTCCGCTGCGGCGCAATTCACAATCCCGCCGCCAATTGAATTCGCAATCATCTCGCTCGGCGGTTCAGCAAAACTACGCCAAACCACAGCCGCATCGGGACTAGTCGCACGTTTCATAGCAACGGCCAGCCGCCGCAGATACTCACGCGAACTTCCGTCGCCAAGGTTGGACAGCGCAAAGGCATCGAAGGAGCCCGGCGCGCAGCCTTCCAGAAATTCCGCTGCGTCCGCGCAGACAAACCGGATCGGCAACGCCGGCGCGTGCGCGCACCCAATCGGCTTGCCCAGCATCAGCAGCGCTGCAAAAGGATTGCTGCGATTGCCATGGCTCGCCCATCCTCGCCGCAGCCGCCGGCGAATCCGCGCCCCGAAGCCGGGCGGCAACGCCGCAACGAATGGTCCGCGATAGCACAGCCGCAGCAGCCACGGAGCCAGCAGCGTATCGGCGCTCGCCCGCCACATCGGCGTATCCAGTTCGCGATCCCAGTAAGTCACCTGTTCGCTGCAACTCTCCAGATTCACAAAAGCTTCCAGCTTCTCTCGCGTCCATCCGCAAAGCGCGCCCCACCTGCGTCCTGCAGCCAACACGCGTTCGGCAACTCCCGCGCGCGGCGGATCTCCATCATTCAGCACGCGAGCGTAATCGAGTTGCGCCGCGTTGATATCGACCGCAGTCACGCGATGCCCTGCCGCAGCCAGCGCGTGCGCCGTGAATCCCGCGCCCGCAATGCAAAACACCCGGCTCTTCGGCGGAAAGGCCCGTAGCTCGATCCGCGGATCCTCATACGTCTGCCCGAAAACAAGTTGCCGCGGCGCTGCTCCAAACGTTGCCCTGCCCTCCCGCCACACGGTTTGCACTGCCTCAAATGTCTGCAACATGGCTTCGGCCCTCCGCTGCGACCCAGGTCAGCAGCACGAACGCGAAATTCTGCAGAACCATTCCCGCAGGATCGGGAATCAGCCGCCGCGCCCACATCAGACCTGCGGTATTCATTCCCGCGAGCAGCGCCGTTTGCGCTATCGCGGCCCATCGTAATCGCCACGCCGTGAACACCCACACTGCAATGCCGCACTCCATCAGCCCCAGGCCGACCAGTGCCGCCCGGCCCGCATCTGGACCGATAAAGGGCGCCGCGGAAATCACTGCAAGATGCCGCGGAGCGCCGCCAAGCACCTTGCACCACAAGCCCTGGTAGAACCACACCAGCGCAATGGACAATCGGATGAGCCACTGATTCACGATCCCTTGCCCCACCGTCCGTCCGAACTCCATCACTTTTCCTCCTGCTTCGGTGCGGCCTATCCTGCTCGAAAACTCCAAGGACTCACGCTCCGCATCATTCAGGAAACACGCCCAAGTTGATTTCTTGAACATGTTCAACTTTAAGATGCACGAAATTTTACCCCGGCGTCAAGATATTTTTGAACATGTTCACTTTGTAATTTGACGCCTCGGGGAATACCTCGACACACCAACCTCAACTATCAGAAAGAAAATGATTTATTGCGAAGCGTTACCCGCCCCTGCTCGCTGTTTCGGTCCCAGGCCTCGTTCCCACTCGCTCAACTCCCTCGCATCCACGTGGGAAGCGGGGAACCTGCGCGCTGCACTCTCAGCCACCATCCCGTTGCGCACGGGCCTCGTTCACCATGATCAGGAACCGCCGCGCCAGCTCGCGAATTGACCCACTCTGCCTGCTTGCCAGTGCTTCCTTGGGCAACAGCTCGCTGCCCACGCCGATGGCGACCGCGCCCGCCAGGATGTAGTCGAAGGCCGTAAGCTGGTTCACGCCGCCCGACACGATCAGCGGGATTTGCGGCAACGGAACCTTCAGCGTGCGTATGTAGTGCGGTCCCCCTTCGCTCGCAGCAGGAAAGATCTTCACAAAATCTGCGCCCGCTTTCCATCCCGCGATCACCTCTGAGGGCGTTAGCGCTCCCGGAAAGGAGACCACACCGGCCTTTTTCGCGTAAGCAACCACCTCCGGCACAAATCCCGGGCTGGTGAGAAATCGCGCGCCGGCGTCGACGCACTGTTTTGCTTCCGCTTCATCCAGCACTGTTCCCGCCCCCACCACCAGCGTGGGAAAGCGCTTGGCGAGGTCGGCAATCACCTCCAGCGCCTGCGGCACGGTCAGCGTGATTTCCAGGATCGGAATTCCTGCTTCAACCAGCGACTCCGCCGCAAACCGCGCATGCTCCGGTTTCTTCACCCGCGCGCTGGGCACGATGCCGATTTCGGTTATCTTCTCGCGAACTTCCTTGCTTTGCATCCATCCTCCGCGAGCATCCTTCTGGGAAAGCCGCTCGAAAAATCAAACTAAATAAATTTAATAGGATCGCCCCTGCGGCAGGCGTGAACATTTCATCAAGACGCGCTACTCACTGCACAATCTGAGAGCAAGCGCACAGGTGGCCCAGGCCGGAATTCACGCATCCCGACGGAAATGTCAGCCCAGGCGCGTTGCCCGCAAAACGGCATCGACAACCTCATCCGGTCTCAGCGCGTCGACGGCAATCGATACGTGGGCTTCGCGGTAGAGAGGCATGCGTCGCGCATACCGGCCGGCGAGGTTCGCTCGGTCGGCAAGCACGGGCCGCTTGCCCTCGGTGCCGCTGCAGCGGCGCAGCGTCGTCTCCAGCTCAACTTCAAGGTGCACCAGCATCGCCCCGGGCGCCTTGAGTAGCATCGCCCGCGTTCCATCGTCTTCAATCGCGCCGCCGCCAAGCGCCAGCACCAGTTTCTCGTGCTCTGCAAGCCGCACGATCGTCTCGCGCTCGCGCTTGCGAAACGCGGCCTCGCCTTCTCGCGCGAAGATTTCTGGGATCGGGCATCCGGCTTCGGCGGCGATCACATCGTCGGCATCGATGAATCGCCAGCCCAGCCGCTTCGCCACCAGCGGCCCCACGGTCGACTTCCCCGATCCCATGAATCCGGTGAGCACGATGCGCCGCGTGCACACCTCCGCCGCCGCGTGTTCCTTTTTTTCCTGATCCGTCACTCTCATCAGTATAGGAAAGCCCCGAACGCCTGTTCCCTCTTCCCTATTCCCTGTTCCCTGCCAGGGTCCCCGGCGAGCGATTGTTGCTCGCTGGGGTGGCTCCCGGGGTCCCCGGCGAGCGATTGTTGCTCGCTGGGGTGGCTCGTCCCTGTTCTTCAGCTCAACGCCATCACCACCGCGCCGGCAGTGATCAGCAAACCGCCCGCAATCGCTGCCGCATTCATTTTTTCTCCCAGGAGTAGCCACGCGAAGACAATGACCAGCGGCACGCTCAGCTTGTCGAGCGGCGCCACGCGCGATGCTGGCCCCAGTTGCAGCGCACGAAAGTAGCACAGCCACGACAAGCCCGTCGCCAGCCCTGATAGCGCCAGAAAGAAAATCGTCCGCCGGTCGAGTGAGCGGATTTCGCCATGCCTGCCCACAGCCAGCACGATACCCCACGCAAATACCACCACAACGCTGGTGCGCATAGCAGTCGCCAGGTTCGAATCGACGTGCTCCACACCCACCTTGGCTAGCAACGCCGTTGCGGCCGCAAATACTGCCGACAGCAGCGCCCAGCCAATCCAGTTCCCCGTCCAACTTGAAGCCCAGTTCATGGCAATCAGCATACGCGCAGCCCATCCGGCCGTCATTTACACTCGCCTTCATGCAGCCCGGCCGTGCCAGCACAACCGCACTCCGCGTGGCGCTGCGGCGCGCCGTGCATCAAGTGCTCGACCCGCCCTGCGTGCTCTGCGATCCAGTCGCAATTCCGCTGCTCGGCAGCAGTTTCAATTTCGACGCCGCCCGCGAAGCGCACCCCGTTGCGCGAGCTTTTCGCGCATGGATGGCCGTGCGCAGCCGCTTCGCCGAAGATCAGCTTGCCGCGGCCATCTCGCGCGGCGTCACGCAATACGTCATTCTCGGCGCTGGCCTTGACACCTTCGCCTATCGCAATCCCTGGGCCGCCTTGCGCGTCTTCGAAGTCGATTTTCCTGCCACGCAGCAGGGCAAGCGCGCCATGCTCGCCGATTCACAGATTCCGATTCCGCAGTCGCTCACCTTCGTGCCGCTCGACTTCGAACACCAGACGCTCGCCGAGGGGCTCGCTGGCGCCGGCTTCGACGCATCGCAGGCCGCATTCTTCGGCTGGCTCGGCGTCGTTCCTTATCTCACGCCCGCTGCTTTTCGCACTACAGTGCGCGCCATCGCGCAATTTCCCGCGGGCACGGGCGTTTGCTTTGACTACGGCGTCTCTCCGTCCACGCTCGGCCCGCTGCAGCTTATGGCGTTCAACGCGCTCGCTCGGCGCGTCGCCGCAGCCGGAGAGCCCTTCCGGCTTTTCTTCACCTCCGGCGAGCTCGAGCGCGAGTTGCGCGACGCCGGCTTTCACCACATTCGCTTGCACAGCGCCAACGAGCTGAACGATCTCTATTTCGCAAACCGCAGAGACGGGTTTCGCCTGCACTCGCCGGGCCTAGGCATGCTGGCCACGGCATGGATCTGACGCCGCGGGTTAAGATGGCTTCATGCATTCATTCCGCCGCATCTTCGCAGCAGCCTGCGCCACTCTGGCGCTCGCAGTGGCCATTGGCTGCGGCTATCACACGTTGGGCGCGGCCACGCATCTGCCGCTGGGCGTCAGCACCATCGCGGTTCCCGAGTTTGCCACGCGCACTGAGGCCAACGGCACGGAAACTGCCCTCACTGAGGCGGTCATTCGCGAGTTCACTGCACGCACCCGCCTGCGCGTCACTCCCAGCACCGATGCAAATGCCGATGCAACCCTCCGCGGAACCATCCTCAAGCAGTCCACCAGCCCGCTCACCTACAACGCCGTCACGCAGCAGTCTTCAAGTTTTCTCCTCACCGTCGTCGCCTCGGTCACACTTACGTCCAAAGACGGCCGCATACTCTACGAGAACAAGAACTACGTCTTTCGCGAGCAGTGCCAATCCACAACCAACCTGCCGACATTTATTCAGGAAGATCCGGCCGCCATTCAGCGCTTGTCGCGTGAGTTCGCGCGCCAGCTCGTCGCCGACGTGCTCGAAGGCTTTTGATTTCGCGCTGGGCCGGTGCTCCAGTACGCGATTCGGTGCGCCCAACCCCTGCGCAAATTGACACTCGGCCACTCACCCTTCTATCGTTCCCTCGATTGGTCTGACCACTCCGTGCCGGGTCGACCTTCGGGAAATACCCTGATGACCAACTTGACCCTCCGCTCCCGTCTCGCGCTTCTGTGTCTGCCCATCTTCGGCTTACTTGCCCTGCCTTTGCTTCTGCGCCCGCAAGACAACATGCGCGGAGCGCCCTACCACGGCTACACCGGCGAGCCCTTTGATACCACCCATGCCGCGTACGACTATCTCGTTGACAGCAGCCTGCCGCAGGACCAACCCGAGCTGAAGAAATTCAAAACGCTGCAGGCCGCGTACGCAGCCGCGCCCGCCGGCACCGCCGCCAAGCCCACCGTCATCGGCATCAAGCCCGATGTTTATTTCCTGCGCGGCGGCGACACTGAAGCCAGCCTCACGATCACCAAGGATTACATCACCCTGCTCGGCCTCACCGACGATCGCCGCAAGGTCGTCCTCGCCGACAATCGCGGCAACAAGGAAGGCGCTTCGAACAACGGCTACATCCTTGTGGTGAATGCCACCGGCTTCACCATGATGAATCTCACGCTCGTGAACTACTGCAATCTCGACTACGAGTATCCCGGCGACCCCTCGAAAAATCTCAAGATGCGCTCGCCGGTGATCACGCAAGCCGTCGCACTCCAGGCCGATGGCGACAAGCACGTCTACTCGCGCGTGGCGCTGCTCGGCCGGCTTGATACCACGTTCATCCGCACTACGCGCTCCTATTTCACCCACGTCTTCATTGAAGGCACTGACGATTTCATCGGCGGCGGCACAGTCGGCGTATGGCAAGACTCCGAGGTCTACTTCCCCACCGGCAACGGCGTCATGTCCTCCGTGGGCATGGCGTTTATTAACACCGTATTCAAAGCCGAGCACGGACTCGAGTTCTACAAGGGCTTCCGCAATCCGGTCGCGCTCATCCGCTGCACCATGCCGGTCAACACACCCGGCTCTCCCGTTGCGTGGATGGTCTGGAAGGCCCCCCTCCGGCAAAATGTCTACGCGCTCACCTATCAGACAAAAGACGCATCCGGAAAACCCGCCGTCATCTACGACAGCATCGTCGGTCCGCCGGCCTTTACGCTCTCGCGCGAAATCACCGCCGATGAAGCCAAGGCCTTCAACCCCTGGAACATGCTGCGCGCCACGCCCACCGGCCAGGTCGATGACTGGGACCCGGCCGGCGTGCGCGCGAAATATGAGAGCGAAGGCAGCGCCGTCTTCCACATGGCGCTCGCCGCATCCGGCGGCACGCATCCAGCCGCTACCGCCGTCTCTGCCGCCGCGGCCGCAGGCCCGTTTGCCAACCTTGAAGGGCCCGGCAACCCATCAATTCGCACCGGCGGCCCGGCCGCCACACTCACTGCTTCCGTCCAGCCGCTACCCGCGGCGAGCGCGCCGATTCATTGGACCACAGAAACCAATCTGATCACGCTCAGTTCCGACACCGGCGACAGCATCACCGTCACCGGCAACAACACCACCGATCACGCCGAGTACGCAACCGTCCGCGCCACTGCCGCCAACGGCTTCTTCGTCGTCTCGCACCTATACGTCGAGCCCGCATACATCGCGCCTCCTACCTTCACGCGTGCTCCATCTCTTGATCCGCCCGCGAACGGCAAAATCACCGTCAACTACGCGCTCGATCTCGGCAGCAGCCCCAGCCAGCTCGTCGATGAATCGCTCATCGACTGGTATCTCTGCGACGACGATCAATGCGCCACGCGCCATCAGGTCGCCGTGAGCCGCGGCAATCAGCCCTTGCGCTCGCTCACTCTCACTCCGGGCTTCGCCAACAAATATGTTCAGGCCGTCGTTCATCCCAGGCACAACATCAGCGATCCCGGCCCGGAAACCGCAGCCATCTCCGCCGCGTCCATCGCGCCGGCCGCCATCCTCACCACTACCATCGACCCCGACTTCCGCAACTTTGTCGAAACCGCCGGCAGCACTTTCACCAGCGGACAATGGACGGTGCTGGGAGCATGGACCTCGTCGGTTGGAGACAATCTCGTCAACGGCTACGGTCTGCGCATCGCTTCCCAGGGAGCGCAGCTATTGTTTGACAACGACACGCCGCCAACAGCCGATATGCGCGTGAAAGTCATGCTCACTCCGGAAAAAACCGCTGGCCAGGGATTCGGCATCGCCGGCTCGCCGGACGACAGCGCGGGCGAGCGGAATCAGAAGGCTGACATTTTCATCAAGTACGATCCGCGCATGCGAACCGGCTACTCGCTGCGCTTCTGGCGAACCATTCGGGCCGCGGACAAGTGCATGTTCCAGCTCTACCAGATCGTCAACGGCGTTGGCCATCCGGTGAACGATCAGCAGCAGCTCACCGGCGTCTTCAAGCCGAACACCACGATCACGCTCTCGATCTCCGGCGACACATTCACTGCCACCGGCGCGAATACCGTCGACGGCGAAACGCTCTCGCTCACTGGAACCATCGCTCCCAACAGCTTCGGTGGCGCAGGCGTCGCCTGGACCGGCTCCGTTCCCTTCGGCAACAGCGTGGTCGTCAGCCAGTTCCAAATCGCGTATCCAAAATAATCGACTCGTGGTCTTCGCAAGCGAATCAGGAAGATTCAAGCCGCGGCGTTCTGCGGTTGTTCTTGAAACATCCCCAGCGAATGAACAACGAAACTCCTCGCCAGAGCCGGTGAATCTCCGTTTTTTCTGCGCTGCTTGTATTGATTCCCATCCGGTTTTCCTGCGTGGTCTCGCACCGCCGCAAACGGTATCCTGTTTCCGGATGAAAAACACGCCCGGGAGTACAAATTGACCAACGGCCGCTGGGGCTCCGGGTTTTCTGCCATCTCCCGCTTCACCGCGGAGATCGAAGCTGCCGCGGCGAACAGCGCAAGTCTCCGCCCCGGCTACGTTCTGGCCGGCGACGAGCTCTTTCTCCTCGACCGCTGCCGCGCCGCAATCGTCAAAGCTTTCGTACCTCCCGACCTGCGCGATTTCTGCCTCTCCGATCTCGATCTCGCAACAACTTCCATCTTCGAAGTTCTCGACCGCGCGCAAACCCCGTCGCTCATGTCGCCCTTCCAGGTCATCTTCATCCGCAACGTGCGCCAGCTCTACACGCGCGGTGCAAAGAAAGATGAGTTCGCCGCCCTCGATCGCTACTTCCGCTCGCCCAATCCACAGGCGCTGCTCATCTTCATCGCGGATTTTCTGCGCATTCCCGGCGACTCGCGCCGCATGGAGCTCGACGACAAAAATCGCTTCGAGCGACTGCGAGAGACGCTCGGCGAGCACTGCAGCATTGTGGAGCTGGCTCGCGTGGATGAAGAGGACGCGATGCGCTGGGCGATGAACACCGCGCAGGAGGCGGGCATTCGCATGGAAACCGATGCCGCGCGCGAGCTGGTCGACGCACTCGGCGCCGACATGATGCTCGTGTCATCCGAGATGGAAAAGTTGCTGCTCTATGCCTTAGATCGGACAGGGGTCCCCACGGACAGGTCCACGTCCGTGGGGTTGAGGGGGAAGATCACACTCGGCGACGTTGAAACCATGGTGCTCGCGGCAAAGCAGCGCTCGCTCTACGAGCTCACCGACGCCATCAGTGCCCGCGACCGCGTGCGTGCGCTGGCGCTACTGCACGGCCTGCTCAATAGCTCCGATGCCGGCGAGGATTCAGCCATCGGCCATCTCTACATGCTGGCGCGCACCTTCCGCCAGATGCTGGTGATCCTCGAAAAAAATGTAAGGGATTCGCGCGCCATCTGGCAGGCGCTGTGGCAGGGCTTCCGCATGCCGCCCTTTGCAGCCGACGATTTGATTCGCCAGGCCCGCCGCTACAAGAGCCGCCGCGAGCTCACGCGGGCACTGCGCCTGGTGGCTCGCGCCGATCTCGAATTGCGCTCTTCGCCGCCCGACAAGCGCCTCGTCCTCGAGCGGCTTGTCTACGAGCTCGCATCGGAGCCGAAATCCAGTGCATCTGCGTGGGCGCCGGCGCAACTTACCTTCGAGACCTAAAAGCTCAGCGCCCGTCCGGCGAGTTCAGCCACAGCCCGTAAGTCATGTCCTCGGTCTGCATATGCGCAAAGTGCGACTCGGAGAGCAGATCGAGCAGTGGTCCGTCGAGCACATAGCCTTCTTTGCGGCAACGCGTGGTGAGCGCGCGCATCTGGTCTGTCATCCACTGGTGGCGCAGCCGATGAACGGCGGCGCCGGCATACCGCGTCGCCTCCATCATCATATCCTCCAGCGCAAAATGTGCCGTGAGGGAGCGCGTGAGTTCCCGCAGCAGCGGGCCTGTCTGGCTCCACGGCTTTGCGGCCATCGCCGACAGCTTCAACTCGAGCACCATGTCGGAGATCTCCGTATGATCGCGGTCGATCATCTTCACGCCCATACTCATCGACCCGGATTCCGGCACAAGTTGCACTGCCTTTAGCGTTGAGCGGAGGAGGCTCGTGTCGGTCGCGTAGTCGTGATCCAATACGCCGACGCCGTGCGGCTTGGCAGCTTCAAAGTTGCTGGTATCAGAGATGAGTTCTCTCGCGGTTACCGATGCCATTTTTTGTCATCCTTTTGCAATGCGGTCGTAAGATCTCGACCAAATTGAATGAGAGCGAATGAGTTTACGAAAAAGGAATGACAGGCAATGAAGAAACGCCGGCAGCGATCAAGGAACACCGGCAAGTAAAGCGGCAGGTCACAACATCAATTGAAAAAGAGTGTGCGACTACTTGCCTTCTCTCAACTAGCGGTTCTATCGGCCAACTTCGCCCGCTACTTGAGTACTTTCTTGATTCCCCTCCGCACGCCGCGGCACGCAAGCTATCGCAACGATGTACGGATTCGCCGCGCCGCGTTCCGGCGGCCGCCGCCAACCTAGGCGCCACACGATGGACTGGAGAATTCTCGTCACACCGGCCAACGGCATCGCCGCGCTGCTCAAGCCTGCGAACGATCTCGCGGTTGCATGGATTCCCCGGCCAGTTGCGGCACGCGCGATGCGTTTAGCCACAGGCCAAACGTCATGTCCTCGTCCTGGATGTGCGCAAAGTGCGACTCGGAGAACAGGTCGAGCAGTGGTCCGTCAAGCACGTAGCCTTCTTTGCGGCACTGCGCGGTGAGCGCACGCAGCTGGTCCATCATCCACTGGTGTCGCAGCTTGTGAATCGCAAAGCCGGGGTACTGCGTCGCTTCCATCATCAGCTCTTCCAGTGAAGCGTGCGCCGACACCGCCCGCGTCAGTTCCCGCAGCTGCGGGCCCGTCTGGCTCCACGGCTTTGCGGTCATCGCCGACAGCTTCAGCTCGAGCACCATGTCGGAGATCTCCGTATGGTCGCGGTCGATCATCTTCACGCCCATGCTCATCGGCCCGGATTCCGGCACAAGTTGCATGGCCTTCAGCGTCGAACCGAGCAGGCTCGTGGCGGTCGCGGTGCTGCGGTCCATTACCGCCGCGGCGCGCCTGTTGGTGGTCTTGGAAATGAGTTCTCTTGCAATTACCTGGGCCATTTTTGTCATCCTTTTGAAATGCGGTTGTAAGATCTCGATCAAGACGAAATCAGAGCGAATGAGCTTACGAAAAGGGACTGACAAGGCAACGAATGACTCCGGCGGAAGATGAAGATGGCCGGCGGACTGGTGCAACATCGAGGCGAGGAAAGCTAGGGGGAAAACTCGCCGTTCTTTTCAACTTGCTCTTCTATCGGCAAGCTTGTCCGTCACTTGAGTACTTTCTTGATTCCCCGTTCCGGCCCCGTTGTCGCAAAAATGTACACTTGCCGCGCCCCGGATTTGAAACAACGAAGGGCTGGGCCGCCGGCGGTCACCTCAGGCGTTGCGCCACAATAAGGACTGGATGAGCCTCGTCACCCCGGCCAACGTGATCGCCGCGCTGCTCACGCTTGCGCCCTATCTCGCGGTTGCGTTTTTCCCCAAAGCCGTTGCGGCGCGGGTCGCCGCGTTTCCGCTGGGATTCCGCATCTCCTGCCCGGCGCTTCTCTCGCTTCCTTACCTTCTCGTCGCGCTCGGCGCAGGATTTTTTCGCTGGCAGTGGCTGGCCTTCTACGCAGCAACACCCGTGGCCATAACGGCGCTGCTCTGGGACGCGCGGCGCGCCGATCCCGAACAACGCGGTAACTGGCGCGACTACTTGATCCTGATCCTTCTCGGCCTCGCCGTCGATCTCCGGTGGCTGGAGCGTGCGTGGCCGCCGCACCTCGCCATCTTCAGCAAAATCATCCTGCTCGACGCAGGCATTTATGGATTTGTCCTGATCCGCGAGCTCGAAGGAACCGGTTTCGACCTGAGACTGCGCGCCCGAGACCTCGCCATCGGGCTGCGCGAAGTGGTTTTCTACACGCCCATCGCGCTCGCGCTCGGCCTCGCCCTCGGCTTTCTCCACTTTCACCCTGGCTGGCCTGCGCCCTGGCGCATCCCCGTCGCCTGGATCTTCACCTTCTTCTTCATCGCAGTTCCTGAGGAGCTCTTCTTTCGTGGCTGGATTCAGAATCTGCTGGAAAAGCGGATCGGCCGATACGGCGCATTGCTCGCAACTGCCTGCCTCTTCGGCCTGGCGCACTTCAACAAGCGAACCGCAAGCTTCAACTGGCAGTATGTGCTTCTTGCCGCGATCGCCGGCATTTTCTACGGTCGCGCCTGGCGCGCCAATCGGCGCGTGGCAACGTCATCCGTGACCCACGCAACCGTCGACACCCTCTGGTCGCTATGGCTGCGCTGACGGAGCAAAACGATGGCCGTGCCGGTGCATCGGCGGGCTGTAGCGCAGGTAGCCCAGCCCCACGCGCATGTTGTGCACCACGGGTCCGGGAACGCAGATCGCCACCGTGATACCGAGAATTGCGTGCGCAATCATGAGCGGATAAATATTCCGATAGCGCTGGAACAGCAGGCATGAGGCGAAGCCCAGCAGAAATGTGGCCGGAGTAAGAATCGGATTGGGCAGATGCGCCGCGGCAAAAAGCAGCGCAGCCCCCAGCGCCGCAACCCAAGCGCGCGACGCGCCAGCCCGGAATCGGAAATTGATTCGCTCCAATCGCGGCAGAAAAAATCCCTGCAGCAAAAACTGCTGCACCCCGGTCCAGATCGCGTAGGCAATATAGGTTCCGATGAACGCCATCGGCCCGCCGGGCGGAAGATGAAGCGTATGCAGGTGCGCGGCAATCGCAATCGCCGCCGCCGCGAGGGCCAGTGCCACGCCCACGATCCACAGCGACCGGACAAAGTTCGCCGCAGTGAATCCCATCGCCCGCCAGCCGGGAAACGATCTCCAGATCAGCACCGCGATGCCCACTGCGGCCAGCACCCACAGCCAGCGCTGCAGCGGCCGTGGCGTCCAGATCACTGCGAGAATCAGCGCGTATCCAACCGCGAACTCAACCGCCGCCCGCCGCGCGCTGACCTTCAATCCACGACTTTCAACCGCAATGTCCGTCCCCGCCTCCCGCATCCTCAATCCCTGTTCCCTACTCCCTGCCGGGGTCCCCGGCGAGCGATCGTTGCTCGCTGGGGTGGCTACTCCCTATTCCCTGTTTTTTCACTCCAAAATCACCGCCGGCTCGTTCTTCGGCCCGCGCGTGGTGAGCGTAATCGCCGCGGCCAGAATCAGCGCTCCGCCCAGCCACGCAAACGGTCCGAGCTTTTCGCCGAGCAATTCCACTCCCAAGATCGATCCCAGCGCCGGCTCAATGTTCAAGAAAACGCCGGCGCGCGAGGCCGGCACATGATGAATGCCCCAGTTCCACAGAAAGGCCGCGGTGGCCGTACAAAAAACTCCGCTGATCCCCAGCGCAATCCATGCGTGCAAACTTACGTGCGCCACGGGAATCGCCTCCGGGCGCGCGTGCGTCAGCGGCGTCAGCAACCGCTCGCCTGCCATCCACATCCCCAGCATCGCCGTGCCGGAGTAGATGGTGCACGCCGTCACCACGACTGCGCTGTTGGTGCGCATCAGTTTCTTGCTCAGCATGATCCACGCCAGCGCGGTAATCAGCGAGGCAATCACCAGCAGATCGCCCGCGAGCGATGGCGTTTCATTGCCCGTCGTGGCGTGGCTGCCGCCCAGCACCACCATCGCCGCGCCCGTCGTCGATCCACAAAGAGCGAGCCAGCCGATCCAGTCCAGGCGCTCGCCGGCAAACAGCACCGCCGAGATCGCGAGAAAAACCGGCATTGCGCCCACCATCAGCGCGGCATGGCTCACCGTCGTCAGCGCCAGCCCGTGGAATTGCAGAAGAAACTGAACAGGGATGCCGAAGAATGCGGCGATCAACAGCAAGACCGTCTCGCGGCGCGTGAACCGCAGGCGATACGTGACCAGCACCGGCAGCATGCCCAGGCACGCAAACAGGAAGCGGTACAGCACCATCGCCTCCACGCCCATCTCGTCGAGCGCGATCCGGCCAAAGTAAAATCCCGTGCCCCACAGCGTGCCCGCCATTGCGCACGCGCCGTAGCCCAGAACCATGTGCCTGCTGCCGATCGCGTGCGCGCCCATCTTCTTTACTTTCGCACAGCGCCGCATGAAGGGCTGCCTGCTCTTCCGGCACACCGGCTGCATCGGCGAGAATACTCTTCGATGGCCCTCAGGCCCGGCACTGCTGCAACTCTTCCCCGACGCGGAAACCTTTCGCTCTGCGCATCGCGCGTGCTTGCGTTTGCGCCCGCCTCCGCGCCCTCGCCCGCACCGTCGTTCGCGCCGTCGTTCGCCCCGCCTTTCGCCCTGTATTTCGCCCTCGCTTTTGCCCTGTTTCTCACGCTGTCCCCAGGTGCCCGCTCGCAAACCCCCGGCGGGTCGCAAAATGTCGGCACGCCCGCCGCGCCAGCACCCACTCCCTCGCAAACCCCCGCCTCATCTCCAAATATCGACGCGCCCAAGCCCGCCGGTCCCGCAGCGCCCCCCTCGCCAAATGTCGACGCTCAAAGCTCCTCCGGATCCGCCAAGGTGAAAACGCGCTTCCTCATCGGCAAATTTCCCGATAAGCCGTCGATTCCGCCCTCGATTTCGATCCCCGTCGAGCCGCTCGGCTTTGTTCCCCCCGGCGCAATCTACATGGGGGCGCGCAATGCGCTGGCCTCGCTCGACTTCATTGACGAAAACCGTCTGCTCTTCACCTTTCACGTTCCCGGACTGCTGCACCGCGAAACCGCCCCCGGCCAGGACACCCAGGACGTCGTCGAGCGCAAAATTCGCGCCGTCGTGCTCACGCTCCCGCAAGGCGCCATCGAAACCGAGACGCAATGGACCGTGCACGATCGCGTGCGCTACATCTGGATGCTCGCCAACGGCCACTTCCTTTTCCGCGATCGCAACAATCTCCTCGAAGGCGACAGCTCGCTCAAGCTCAAGCCGCTGCTCGATTTTCCCGGTCCGCTCCTCTGGCTCGATCTCGACCCCGCGCAGCAATATCTGGTCACCAACTCGCGCGAGCCGCAGGCGAAACCGGCAAAGCCCGGCGAGGTCCCCAGCCCGTCCACCGCCTCTGCCGATGTCACGGTCGACGCCGACACCGGAGAAGACGACGCCGGCTCGCCTGACATGATCGTGCGCATCCTGCGCCGCGACACCGGCGACGTCATGCTGGTCAGCCGCGTCCGCTCTGCCGTGCATCTGCCCATCAACAGCGAGGGATATCTTGAAAATCTTCGCGGCCGCGCCAACCAGTGGATGCTGAATCTCAGCTACTTCAACGGCGGCTCCAAGATCCTCGGCAGCGTGGATTCCAACTGCTCGCCCTCGGACGATTTCCTTTCTCCTGGCGAAGTGCTCGCCACCGGCTGCGGCCCCGCTGGCGAAAGTAAGCTCGTGGCGATCACCACCGCTGGCAAAACCCTCTGGACCACGCAGGCGCCATCCACCGAGATCTGGCCGCAGCTTGTCGTTGCCGCCAACGGCTCGCGGCTGGCCTGGGAAACGCTCGACACCTCGCATCCGGTCAATTCGTTCGCGCCCCTGGGAACCGAAGACATTAAAGAGCAGTCGGTTACCGTCTTCGATGCGGCCACAGGCGATATCCCGCTCGTCTCCCCGGTGAGCCCCATGCTTGACGCAGGAGGCAACGTTGCCATCTCGCCCTCCGGCCGCCGCGTGGCGCTGCTCAACGCCGGCGCCATCCAGGTCTTCGATCTACCCGCCCCGTCTGCGCTTCCCGCACCCAAAAAATAGCTCTCCGGCTTCCATCCGCACCCGCGCACCCCGCGCCCCGTCTCTAAGCGTCTCGTCTCTGGGCGCCTCGCCTCTGCGCTTATCGTCAGCCTCCAGTTACCTCCCGCTCTAGATCCCCCATTCCAAACCGCGGTTTTTATGTACACTGAGCCACGGGAGACTAATTCTTGAGCACGGCGGTCGTCCACTACGCGGCTGCTGCGGTCACGGACCGCGGCTGCAAGCGCCCCTCCAATGAAGATGCATTTGGCTACTCCGTCGAGCACGGCGTCTACGTCGTTTGCGATGGAATGGGCGGAGCCGCAGCCGGAGAAGTCGCCAGCGCCTTGGCCGTGGACGAGATCATGAAGCAGCTCACCGCCCGCCGGCCGGCCAATCCAGTTCCTCCCGATGCAGAAAGCGCCGTGGCCGCCGCTAACGAGGCCATCTTTACCCGCGCGCAGCGCAGCAACAAGCTCAGCGGCATGGGCACCACCATGGTGGCGCTTCTCGCCAGCGAGCGTCAGGCGTGGATGGTCAACGTCGGCGACAGCCGCGGCTATCGCTTGCGCAACGGGCAACTCGAGCAGATCACGGTAGACCACTCCCTCGTCGAGGAGCAGGTGCGTCTCGGCCGCATGGACCGCGCCGAAGCCCTCCGCTCACCGCTGCGCAACGTGATCACCCGCGCCCTCGGCACCCAGAGCCTGGTCACGCCGGATATCTTCGAGCTTGAAGCCGAGCCCGGCGATCTCTTCCTGCTTTGCTCTGACGGGCTCACGCGCGAGCTGTCTGACGCGCTCATTGAATCGCTGCTGCGCGTCGGCGCGCCTCTCGACGAGCTCTGCTCGCGCTTGGTCGCCGCAGCCAACCAGGCCGGCGGCCACGACAACATCACCTGCCTGCTCGTCCGCGCCGACGCCTAAAGCATCTTCGGAATCGCTGCAGACCGAAGGCACGCACCCTTCATTCATTTATAAGAATGCCGTCATCCTGAGCGAAGTCCGCCGCGGCGGACGGGGTCGAAGGACCTGCGGTTGCACTTCGCAACTTCAGCTACACACTGCGCGCATTCCGAAAATGCTCTACTCCCCCACCGCCGCCCCATGCGTCGCCGCCCCGCCCGGCCGCTTCATCAAAAACGTCAGCGGAATGCACGCCAGCGCAATATACGCGAGCAGCCGGAAATTGTCGGCATAGGTCAGCACCGCCGCCTGCTGCTGCAAATTGCCGTAAATCGCGCCCAGGGCATCGCGTTGCGCCGTCACCGAATCCGCGCCCATCAGGTAGAAGTGCTGCGCAAGCCCGGCCATCGCGGCGTTGGCCGCCGCATCGCTCGCGCCTAGATGCGCGCCCAGATATTGCTGATGCGTCTGCGCGCCGCGCGCCAAAAACGCCGTCAGCATCGAGATGCCCACGCTGCCGCCGATGTTCCGCATCAGGTTGTAGATTCCCGCCCCGTTCCCGATCTCCTGCCTGCGCAGCAGGCCCATGGTCATCGTCGTGAGCGGCACAAACACAAACCCGCCGCCAAAACCGTTAATAAAATTCGGCACCGCAACCGATCCCATCGAGATCACCAGGTTCACATCGCTCAGCATCAGCGCCGAGTAACCGAACACCGCAAAGCCAAACGCAAGCAGAATGCGGCTGTCGATCTTGTTCGCGATCAACCCCACCACGATCATCGCGGTGATCGACCCCAGCCCGCGCGGGCTTACCGCCAGCCCGCTGTCGAGCGCCGAGTAGCCCAGCACGGTTTGCAAAAACAGCGGCAGCAGCGCCGTCACTCCGTAAAGCGCAAAGCCGTAGAGGCTCGCAATCATCGTACCGAACAGAAAATTGCGATTCAGCAGCACACGCAGCTGCACAATGGGATCGCGGTTGCTCACCTCGCGCGCAACAAAACCAACCAGCGCGATCGCTGAGATCGCCGTGACCCAGCGAATCCACACCGCACCGAACCAGTCCGCCTCCTGCCCCTTGTCGAGCACCAGTTGCATCGCGCCCAGCCACACCGCCATCAGCGCGAAGCCCATATAGTCAATCGCCCCGCGCAGCGCCTGGCGCAGGTACGGCGGATCCTCGATGTAGAGATTCGCCATGAACAGCGCCAGCAGGCCCACCGGCAGGTTGATGTAGAAGATCCAGCGCCATGTGTAGCTGTCGGTAATCCAGCCGCCCAGCGTGGGCCCAATGACCGGCGCAACCACAATCCCCACGCCATACACCGCCATCGCCTTGCCGTGCTGCTCGGGCGGAAAGCTCTCCAGTAGAATCGCCTGCGCCAGCGGCTGCATGCCTCCGCCGCCCGCGCCCTGCAAAATCCGCGACACGATCAGCATCGGCATGTTCAACGCCATTCCACAAAGCATCGACGCGCCGGTGAACGCGAGAATCGAAAGCATCAGCAGCCGTTTTCGCCCGATGCGTCGCGCGATCCATCCCGACGCCGGAAGCATGATCGCGTTCGACACCAGGTAGCTGGTCAGCACCCAGGTAGATTCGTCCGTGGACGCGGACAGGCTGCCCGCAATATGCGGCAGCGCCACGTTGGCAATCGAGGAGTCGAGCACGACCATGAAGGTCGCCAGCATCACCGAGAACGCGACCATCCACGGATCCACCGAGGGTTTCCACTCGGTGGAGATGGCCATCGCCTCCACGGCTGGCAGCTTGTCGACCGCTGTGCCCACGCGTCAGTGTACTGCGTTACGTGCGACCAGGGGCCCGATTACTTTTCTTCGTGCCGCTCTCGCCGGAACCGTTGACACTTCCCAATCCAGCCGGTATGCTTCCCTAAAGTTATCGCTAACTCTATTCCGCGTAAGGCAGATTCCGAATGCTTGAGCCCGCCGCAGCCGCTTCTCCGCTTCACCACGCGGCCATTCCATACAGAACGCTATACACAGGCGCAACCATGCCGGCCATCGGCCTCGGCACCTTCGGCTCCGATCATGTCTCTCCAGTCCAAATTGCAAACGCTGTTCGCGGCGCTGCCGCCTTCGGTTACCGCCACTTTGACTGCGCCTCCGTCTACGGCAACGAGCCCGAGATCGGAGTCGCCCTTCAAGACATCGAGCGCAGCGGCATTCCGCGCGGTCAGCTTTGGATCACCTCAAAACTCTGGAATGACAAGCACGATGACGTACTCGTCTCCTGCCGCCAATCGCTCGCCGATCTGCGCCTCGACTATCTCGATCTCTACCTCGTTCACTGGCCGTTTCCCAACTTTCATCCGCCGGGTTGCGACGTGACCTCGCGCAGCCCGGGCGCGAAGTCCTACATCCACGCCGATTACATGAACACCTGGCGGCAAATGGAAGAGCTCGTCGATCGCGGCCTCGTCCGCCACATCGGCACCTCGAACATGACCATCCCCAAGCTCAAGCTTGTGCTGCGCGACGCGCGCATCAAGCCGGCCGTCAATGAAATGGAATTGCATCCGCACTTCCAGCAGCCCGGCCTGTTCCAGTTCGTGGAACAGAACGGCATGCGCGCCGTCGGCTATTGTCCTGTTGGATCGCCGGGCCGTCCGGAACGCGACCGTACCGCTGACGATACGGCCCCCACTGACGACCCCGTCATCGTCGCCATCGCAAAGCGCCACGCCATTCATCCCGCCGTCGTCTGCCTCAAGTGGGCCGTGCAGCGCGGCCAAACGCCCATCCCCTTCTCCGTCCATCACTATCGCGAAAATCTCGCGGGCATTCTCAACGATCCGCTCAGCGATGACGAGATGCGCTCCATCGCCGCTATCGATCGCAACGGCCGCCTCATCAAAGGCCAGGTATTTCTCTGGAAAGATGGCCAGACCTGGGAAGATCTGTGGGACGTACGCGGAGAGATCACGCCGCCGTAAAAGCTGGAGAAAAACAATGCCCACCATGACCGCAGCCTATCTGCCCGGCAACTCCACCGTGGAGATGCGCACGGTGCCCGTGCCCCAGCCCGGTCACGGCGAGGTTCTGCTGCGCGTCAAAGCGTCCACCATCTGCGGCTCTGACATTCGCGCCATCTATCACCAGCATCTCGGCAAAGGCCCTGAAGGCTACCAGGGCGTCATCGCCGGCCACGAGCCCTGCGGGCAAATCGTCGCAGCCGGCCCCGGCTGCCGGCGCTTCGCCCTCGGCGATCGCGTCATCGTCTATCACATCTCGGGCTGCGGCGTCTGCAACGACTGCCGCCGCGGCTACATGATCTCCTGCACCAGCGAGAAATATCGCCGCGCCTACGGCTGGCAGCGCGATGGCGGCATGGCCGATTTCATGATCGCCGAAGAGAAAGACCTGATCGCCCTTCCCGATTCGCTCTCCTACGCTGACGGCGCGCAGGTGGCGTGCGGCTTCGGCACCGTCTATGAAGGTCTCGAGAAGATCGGCATCAATGGCAATCACGCCGTGCTCATCACTGGCCTCGGCCCCGTCGGCCTCGCCACCGGCGCGCTCTGCCGCAAGCTCGGCGCGGAAAAAATCATCGGCATTGACGTCGTCCCCGAGCGCATGAAGATCGCCAAAGATCTCGGCCTTTGCGATGAGGTGCTCACTTCAGGGCCCGACAACGTCGCGCAGGTCCGCCAGCTCACCGGCGGCCACGGCGTCGAGCGCGCCATCGACTGCTCTGCGAATGACGCGGCACGCGCCACGGCCATTCGCGCCACGCGCAAATGGGGGCGCATCGTTTTTCTCGGCGAGGGCGGCCGCGTGGAATTCAATCCTTCGCCCGACGTCATCCACGACCAGAAAACGCTCTACGGCTCCTGGGTCACCTCCACCTGGCTCATGGAAGAGCTTGTCGAGCGTCTCGTCCGCTGGAGCCTCCATCCCGCCGATATCATCACTCATCGCTTCGCGCTCGACCGCGCAAGTGATGCCTACGCGCTCATGGCCTCCGGCAAATGCGGCAAAGTCGCCGTCTGCGCGGACGAAGAATTGAAAATCGCCGAACTCAACATCGCCTAAACCAAACTCGCCGCACTCAAGTAAGATTCAGGACAAGGATCGAGCATGACCGACGCGCCGCGACTGACAAAAGCCGATTGGGAACGCCAGCTCACCGCGCTCTTGCCGCTCTACGGCCATCGCAACTGGATCGTCGTCGCCGACTCGGCCTATCCCGCGCAGTCCAAGCCCGGCATTGAAACGGTGGTCTCTGGCGCAGGCCAGCTTGAGGTCGCGCGCAAGGTCCTCGACGCGATCGACGCCAGCCCGCACGTCCGCGCCAATATCTATCTCGATCGCGAGCTCGACTTCGTCGCCGAGGCCGATGCCCACGGCGTCACGCGCTACCGCGAACACTTGAACGAACTGCTCAAGGGCGCAAACAAAATTCCCATGCTCCACGAGCAGATCATCGCCAAGCTCGATGAGGTATCGCAGGTCTTCCGCGTCCTCATCGTCAAAACCGAGCTCACCATTCCCTACACCTCTGTCTTCTTCGAGCTCGGCTGCGCCTACTGGCCGGCCGACGCCGAAGAGCGCATGCGCAAGTCGATGCCCTCCAGCTGACGGACAGCATCTCAGCGTCGCGGGTGCCCCCGGTCCCTTGCTCTTGGGGACCCGCGATCGCACAAGTCTTCACCCCGCAAGAAAACCGGTGACGACCCTCGCGGCGTGCGATTCAATCCAACTCACGCTGACCTGGTACGTTTTTTCGCGGGCGTTTTTTTGCCCGCGGATCCCAGCAGCGCCGCGCCTCCGAGCCTGGGAAACTTCGGCGCAGCTTTCGCCCGCGCAATCGCCAGCTCGGCAACTTCCCTCACCACCCACTCAAAATTCGCCTCGCCCACTGAGTGCACATCGGCATCCGGCACCGGATTCAGAAAGTCGATCGCATACGGAACCCCGTTCTCCACTGCGAACTCCACCGAGTTAAAGTCGTAGCCCAGCGCGCGGCACAGTTTGATCGCGTCCTGTTGCATGCGCTTGTAAAGTTGCCGCGCGTGAAAGGTCACCGCGCGCGCCGGCGTTCGCGCGTAGCGCTCAGCGGGCGGCCGCCGCGGATCGTAGTGCATCAGCCGCACCGACTTCTGCCCCACCACATAGCACCTGAAATATTCCGTGTAGTTGACCGCCTTCTGGTACACCATGCACAGGTCGCGCGACTGGTCGTAAGCGCGGAAAAACTCCTCGTGCCCGCGCACCTCGTGCACATCGCGCCACCCGCCGCCATCGATCGGCTTCAGGAATCCGTGCTCGCCAATCGCAGAGAACACGCTCTCCCAGTCCAGCGGATATTCGAGGTTGCGCATTGACTTGTCCGACGTATCGTTGGGCAGCGCCTTATGCGGCAGCAGCACCGTCGGCGGAACGGCCACGCCCAGGCGGCTCGCGAACGTGCAGTTCACGAACTTGTCGTCGGCCGACGACCAGAACGGATTGTTGATCACCGTCGCGCCGTCCAGCGCCGCATACTTCAGGTACGCGCGGTAAAAGGGAATGTCGTGAGAGATGCGATCGATGATCACCGCGTAGCGCGTGGCAGCGCCTAGCTCCACAGCGCCGGTGAGCACAAACTCCGCCTCAATCCCCTCCGCCTTTTGAGCCGCGCCGCGCATCCCGCCACGCATGTTGATGCGTTCAACCAGCGCGCTCGGAAAGCTATTCTCCACGCCGAACAGGATGCCGATCTTCTTCATGCGCCGGCCCTTTCGAGCTGCCGGTTTCAGGGGCCCGGCAATGCACGGCACCAGTGTACCCCGCGAATAACAGCAAAAGTTCCTGTTTCAAAATCCCCAGCGTTCAACCCCGTATTTCCTGACCCCTGACCTGATCCCTGATCCCTGTTCCCTGGACCCTACTTCGTCACCACATCCACATCGGTCTCGAATGACAGCTTGGCGATAATGCCGTTCAGTTTTTCCTGCGCCGCGTCGCGCTGTTTTTCCAAGTCCGCCTGCGCACCACGCGCCGTCTCCAGGCCGTCTTCCGCCTGGTTGAGCTTCTCCACAAAACGCTTCGCCGCATCGTTTCCCTTGAGCGCCGTCACGTTGTCGCGGTCGCGCGTCTCGTCGGCCTCCAGCGCCTTCTGCTGTTGCTCATTCTCCTCCAGCTTGCGATTCAGCTCCGCCAAAGCGGTGCCGGCATCGATCGCCGGGCGCAGCTTTTCCTCGAGCTCCGGCGTGTATTTGCTCACCGTCACCAGAAAATTGCTGTTGTTCGCAAACTGCGGCAGAATCTCCACGCGCTCCGACAGGTTGGCGCGCTCCTTCACGTGCAGATCCGTTGACTGGTGCGGCGCAACGCTCACCTTAAAGCGATAAGCCGAAGCCGTCGTCTCGGCCGGCTTCGTGCCCGCTCCCGAGTCTGTTTCGAGCTCAAAGTTGCCGCGCCGTTGGTGCTCAATCACCACCGCCCGCTGCTCATCGCCCGCGTTGTTAATGGTGTACGTATTCTCCGTCACCTCACTCATGGTCTGCACCATCACGCCGTCGTGCACGGCAATCTTGCGCAGCGTGCGCGTGTCGTTAAAGCCCGCCGGGTGCACCTTCACGGCCTGATCCACGGCATAAGAGAGCAATCGTTTCTCGCCGGGATGAATGGGATCGAGCAATCCCTCCCCGGCAAATTCGCCGCTTTCAAAGATGGAAAAACTGCCCGAGTCGAGCGTCAGCTTGGAGTTGTTTTCTAGCCAGATGGCGCGCAGCGGGGTCGGCCGCCGGTCGCTCCACAGCGTCACGTGATCCACAGGCAGATTCTGCTGCAGAATCGGCACCATCGCCGACTCGTTCTTGTGGATCGTCACCGGTGCGGCCAGTGCGTACTCAAAGAAATCGTCGAACGCGTTGGTCGAGACATCGCCTTCACTGATCGCATCGCTCGCGCGGTACACTCCGCCCCCGACATTGCCGCCATAGCCCGGCCCGTAACCTGAACCTGAGCCCACGCCGAAAGCGCCACCGGCGATCATATCCGTCTTGCCGCGCATGATGCCGCCGCCGCGGTTCTCGCCCATGAGCATCATCGGCGCCGCCTGCACCGTCACGGACTGCGTCGCGCTCATCGCCATCGCCGCCTTGGGCTCGATCCCCTCCGCCGCCTCATGCGTCACCGGCGCGCTCTGCCCCACCGTGGCAATCGGAATCGTCGGCCGGTTCGTGTAGAGCGGCTGCGACAGCGGCTGGATAAAGCTCTGCGGCGCGCCCGCCACCAGCGAGAGCTGCACGTTATCCCAATCCACGCCCACCGTGTTATCCACCACCGCCCATCCCTGCAGCGTCGCGTTGCCGTTTGCCTCGCGCGGAAACACAATCCGATAAGTCGACTTCCACACCGGCACCGCGCTGATATAGCTGACCTGCAGTTGCCGCTGCCCCTCACCGCGATCTTCCAGCGTCAAATGGCGTCCCTGCTGGTTCTGCGCCGAGCCGATAATCTCCAGGTACGAGGCAAACTCTTTCTGCAGGCTCGGGTCGACCATGCGCACCGAAACGCCATCGGAGATCTCCGCCGTGCGCAGCGCGCCCCCATCCGTCGCAACAATCAGAAAGTAGTGATCGTCGGATGCGGTGCCGTTCTTATCCGTCTCCTTGCGAAACTCCACGTTCACCAATCGCCCCGTAATCGCAGCGCCCGCGCCCGAAACCTCAACCCTCTGGCCGCGTAGCGCGTGGTAAACGTCCAGTGTCGCCGGATAATCGCGGAGCCCAAGCGAAAGCGAATCGAGCTGCTGCTCAATCGGCGTAGTGGAGTTGTAACCCACAGCGCTCACCTTGCCGCCGCTGCCATCGAGAGCCGTCAGCGACTGCAAGACATCGTTCAACTGCGACGAAGTAAAGTCGATGGCGACGCGCTGATTGCCGCTCACCACTCCGGCATGTTCAAAGTAACCCACGCCATTCTTGTAAAGAACGACCTTGCGCACCGGCAGGTCGCTCACTGCCGCAGCCGATGGCGTGGGCGCGAGAGCCGCAATCGCCGGGTGACGGACGGGCGTTGGGCGATTTTGCTGCGCAGCAATCGGCAAGGCAGCAAGGCAAAACAACAGGACAGACAGCATTCGGCGCATAAATCCTCCACGGGACGGTCCGGAGACGGTCCTCGACATTAGAACGCACGTACTTAGGATTCTTGCGCGAAGAATGCTGAAAAGATTGACTCCGCAAACGCCAAAGCGTTTGCGGAATGGCTGCGGGACGCGCGCTTCAGCGCGCCGCTGCCGCCCGTTCGCCGGATTGCTCCGCTAACTTCTTGAGCTGCCCAAGGTGGTTCAGGTCGTGACCCGCAATCGTCTCGACCACCGTCTCAAACGTCATCGTCCCGCGCTCCGGGTGGGTGATCTTCCGCTTGGCAGACGCAGGCAGCGCGTCGTGAATCACGCGCAGATTCCACCTGCGCAGCGCCGAGAAAGCCGCCAGCGCCTCGCTCGCCCGCTTGCCGGGATAGATCTTCGCCCAATCGTCCTGGTCGAACGGTTGGATGGTCGGCCCATCCTCGGCCAGCGTCTGCCGCAGCCGGAAACCGAAGACGATCTCGCAGTCGGCAAGGTGGCACACGATCTCCGCGGCGCTCCATTTGCCGGGCGCGGCCTTCTTTTGCTGGTCGCCGTCGATAACCCCAAGATACTCGGCAACCTTGTCCGCTGTCGTCGACAGAATCTCGTCAATCGGCCGCCCATCGAGAAAGCTGTCGTAAGGATTTTCCTTGCTCATCGTCACGCCTCCCATCCCAATCTTCCCACGACCGCCCATTCCCTGTTCCCTGTTCCCCTGTTCCCTGTTTTAGAGGTATTGCTGCGCCATCCTTCTCCACGTCGGCCAGTCGTGCGAGTTCGGCTCATCCCAAATGTCGAACTCGTGCGCGATTCCCTTCTCCGTCATGATCCGGTCAAGATCCTGGTTCTGCGCCAGGCACACATCGTCCCATCCACTGGCCAGCACAAAGCTGTTCTGCTTGTAGCAATCGAGAAACCATTCATCGGTGAGGTTAGGCAGATAGAAGGTCGGCAGATGGTAGTAGCAATCCTCATCGCAATAGCCATCCAAAAAACCCGACAGATCGAACGCGCCTGACAGTGAAACGAATCCCGAAAAAATCTCCGGCCGCCGCAGCGCCAGATTCACCGCGTGGTAGCCACCAAAGCTGCAGCCCGCCGCGATCAGTTGGCCGCCGCCAGACCCGCCGCCCGAACCACTACCGCCATTGACCTCGCGCACCAGCGGCACCACTTCATTCAGAACGTAGCTCTCAAACTGCGCATGGCGCGCGACGCGCAGTCGCGGCGGAAGCCGCCGATCATACCAGCTCTCAGAATTCACAGAGTCGACACAGAACAGCTGCAGCCGCCCGGCATCAATTTTGCCCGCCAGCGCGCTGACCATTCCGTTGTCTTCAAATTCGTAAAACCGGCCGCCGGAGGTAGGAAAAACGAGCGCAGCCGTGCCCGCGTGGCCAAACGCGAGAATCTCCATCTCGCGCTCAAGCCTGCTGGAATACCACTTGTGATAAACGCGGTGCATGCGGGCCGCCCGGCACTAAAACCTGAATCCAAGCAGGGATACGCACGCTGACTCGGATTCCGCTCTAATGTAGCAGCCCGCAATCAATCGACAATCAATCGTCCGCAGTCGACAGCTCACACTGCGATACAGCGTCCGCCCGCTGCATTACTCCGGCTGGAAGCCGCCGCGTGGGCCGCCATTGCGCTCCATCGTGTGTTCTTTCACCGCAAATCCCGCCGGTGCCTGGAACAGCGCAGCGCTCGGCTCGGCGCGATCGAGGTTCGTCACCTCCATCGTCGTCGTCCCGGACCGCGGATCGGTGTCCGTGCGCGCCAGCTCGACCTTCAGGTCCTGCGACACCCACACTTCATGCGTCATCGTCAGCGGCTCGCTGTTCCCCATCTTGCCCGCCGCAATCACGCGCGTCGTCCGCGTCCCTTCCGCCACCACGCCGCCAATCGTCTTCGTGCCCAGGCTCTCTTTCGTCGCCTGATTCGCCTCGCCGTGGAAACGCCCGCCCCCCACAGCAGCGGGGCCCCCGGGCGCAGCGATGTCCGCCGATCCCGCAGCCGTCGCACCACCCGCACCCGCTCTGTCTCCGCGCGCACCATGGAACTGGTTCGCCTCCGGCAGATGCACCACCGTTGCCTGCTTCGAATCCGCGCTCCAGCTGATCGACTCGTGGCTCACCGGATCAAAGACGTGCGTAAACGAGTGCAATCCCCGCGGCCCCTCGGCCGCATTCGGCACCGTCGTCACAAAAGTCCGGCCGCTCGAGTCACGCCCTTCCTTCACCTGTTCGGTATGCGTAATGGTCGAGCCGTTCGCCAGCGTCTCTACATGCGTCGTCGTCCGCACCGCCGTATAGGGCGCGCCCGCAACCGGCGCATGCATCCCACCAAACCCGCCGCCCTCAAACCGCCCAAACTCGTGCCCGCCCTGCGCCAGCACCATCGGCCCCGCAGCCACCAGCAAAACCGCCGCAGCCCCAATCAAACCTCTACTCCGCAACCCGCTCACGCCTCTACCCCCAAAATCGTTCATAGCTTTCCTCCGCAATCGAGTGGACGGCAAGCCGCTCCCCGCGGGTACGCGGGGGGGGGAAAATATTTCATAAATTCCCCGGCCTCCGCGCCCGTCCCGATCCAGCCCGGCCGAATTCCAGCCGCACCCGCTTCCATTCGCCTTCAATCCCGGTCGGCCCCACTGCCCACATTCCCAGCCCCGCCCCCTCCCTTGCCTCAATCACCCACTTTCGGCGATACTTAGATGTTGAGTCTTGCCCGGGCCGGGCCCCGCGTCTGGCCCTTGCTTTGGTTTACCTCCGGCGCTTAAGCGCCTCCCCCGAGCGCCTCCCAGGACCCTAACACTTCTTGGATTTTGAAAGGAACAGTATCGCCGTGGTTATGATTCGTTTGGCGCGCGTTGGCGCCCCCAAAAAGCCCTACTACCGCATCGTGGTCATTGAAAAGGACCGCGCCCCCAACGGCCGCTGCATTGAAGTCGTCGGCACCTACAACCCCCGCACCGAGCCCCACGCCGTCGACCTCAAGCATGAGCGCATCACCTACTGGCGCGGCGTCGGCGCGCGCCTCTCTCCCACGGTCGAAAAGATCGTTACCAAGAATCCCGCGCCCGCAGCGGCTCCGGAGACACCGGTCGCTGCCTGACACCCGGCCCGGGACTCCTCCGGAACTCGCTCACAGCCCGGGTCTCGTTTGGGCCTCGCCCGGCGGCAAGCCCCAACCCCCGCTGGCAAGTCCATCTATATAGGACGGCTGCCATTGCTCATCGGGTATGCAGGTGGTACTATTCCCGTCTGTTTCGGTCAGAACTAACTTTGCATCGTGAAATGGGCAGGGCACGATCATGACCCAAGTCGATATGGTCCAGGTTGACCAGTTGGTCCGCGAAATCGCCCGGGCCCTTGTTGATGACCCAGCTGCCGTCGAGGTCCAATCCGTCGACCGCGACGAGAACACGGTTCTCAAACTCCGCGTCGCCCCCCAGGATGTGGGCAAGGTAATTGGCAAGCAGGGCCGCACCGCCCGCTCCGTCCGCACCATCCTCGGCGCCGTCAGCATGAAGCTTCACCACCGCTACACGCTTGACATCCTCGAAGAAGACGACGACCCGGAATAGCCCGGCGTCCTCAATCGCCGCCCGCGCCTCGCGCATCCTGATTCCGCGCGCCGCAGTCCCATCTCCGCGCATCCCCCCCTGCGCCTCACGCATTACGCCGCCGCACATCTTATCTCGCCCCGCATTCGCATCTTTGCAATTTCTGTCGGGCGGCATCGCATTCCCGTCTTGCACCCCAGCCATTTCAGGATCCCGCTTATGAGCGCGCCCCCGATCGAGCCCATGCAACCGGACGAGTGGGTTTGGCTCGCGCGCATCCGCCGCACCCAGGGCCGCAAGGGCGAGGTCTTCGCCAACATCCTTACCGACTTCCCTGAGAAATTCGCCGGCCGCCGCCATCTCTGGCTGCTCGCCTCACCGCCAGCACAGAAACCCGCCGCATCGCACCCGGCTCAAAAAACCCACGCAGAAAAAACTGCCGCCCCGCGGCCCAATCCAGATCCGCCCGAAACCGCCAATCCGTCGGCATCCGCCTCCGCGCTGGCGCCTCCGCGTGAGGTCGAGCTCGTCCACCACTGGCTGCACAAGGGCGGCATCGTTCTCCACTTCGCAGGCGTCGACTCCATCACCGCCGCCGAAGCCCTCAAGGGTCTCACAGTCGCCATTCCGAGATCCGAGCGTACAAAACTGCCCGAGGACGAAACCTACATCTCCGATCTCGTCGGATGCTTGCTCGTCGACGTCTCCAGCTCCGCCCATCGCGAAGCCGCAATCCCGTCTCGCGAATCCGGAATCATTCCCGACGAGCATGCGCCTCACGAAATCCCCGCGTCCCGCGAAATAGGTATCATTGCCGACGTCGACCGCAACGCCGGACCCACTCCGCTCCTCGTCATCCACAGCGCCAGCGGCGAAATCCTCATCCCCTTCGCACAGGCCTATCTGCGCTCGATTGACCTCGACCGCAAGCGCGTCGAAATGGAACTGCCCGAAGGCCTGATCGATCTGAACGCGTGAAAGGTAAGCAGGCGCGAGCCGTTGCCGCCCGCAATGGTGGGTCGAAGTTGCGCGCTTGTCTCTTGTACGGAGCAGTTCTCCCATCGATCCCCCACGCCCCGTGCTCCTCAAGCGCCAGGGCGGCGGGCATGTAAATCGCCAGTAGAATGCGGTCCGCCGGAGTTACTCTCAAAGACGAATTAGGGCGTAACCGATGAAGACCATCGTGATGACAGGTGCAAGCTCGGGCATTGGCAGGGTCGCAGCCCAGCAACTGATCAATCGGGGGCATCGGCTCATCGCCGGCGCGCATGATCTTCCCTCGATGGAAGGCGCCGAAATTCGGCCGCTCGATCTCGGCGATCTCGATGCCGTTCACGCCTTCGCAGCCACGTTGTCCGCAACACAGATCGACTCCCTGGTTCTAAATGCTGGAGTGCAGAATTACGACGTGAGCCCCCGAACCAGGCAGGGCTTCGAACGCACCTTCGGGGTCAATCATCTGGCACATTACCTGCTCGCCCGGCTCCTGCTACCGCAGATAAAGCATGGCGGAATCCTCGTTTTCACCACCAGCGGCACCCACAACCCAGCAGAAAAGCATCCCATGCCGCCACCGAACCATGCCAACGCCGAATGGCTCGCTTACCCGGCGCGCGATCCACATGGCGATCCGCATCGCGATCCACATCTCGACCGGCGGCCTGCAACGGCCGGGCTGCGGGCCTACTCATCGTCCAAGCTGTGCAACGTCATGACCGCGCGAACCCTCGCCATTCATCCCGATGTCTTACGTCGTGGCTTACGCATCTATGCCTACGATCCCGGCCTAACGCCTGGCACGGGCCTTGTGCGGTCCGCTCCTTTCGTTGTTCGCAGGCTGATTTGGCCATTCTTTTCATTCATCCAGCCGTTCTCCGGCCGCATGAATAGTCTCAACAATGCCGGCCGCGGCCTTGCCAATTTCAGCGACGGAACCATCAGCAGTACCACCGCATTCTATTGTTTGCTCCGCAAAGGCAACCCCACCTGGCCATCACCTTCCACCGCTGCTCAGGATGATGCAGCGTGCGACAAACTTTGGCGAGACAGCGCAGCCATGGTAGGTCTGCCGGCTTAGAAGTGATGCTCTGCCGCGAGCAGAACAGAACAAAGCGAAATTACCAGGAAGTGCATAATCGCAAGATGACGTTGTACACCTGTCCCATGCACCCGGAATTCCACAAGACAGAACCTGGCAGTTGTCCAAAGTGTGGAATGGCTCTCGAGCCGGAGACAGTGAGTGCGCCGATTACACGATACACGTGTCCCATGCACCCGGAGATCGTGCGAGATCATCCAGGGAATTGCCCCATCTGCGGTATGACCCTGGAGCCGATGACGGTCATGATCGAGGAATCGAGCTCTGAGCTCGACAGGATGACGCGACGACTCTGGATCGGTAGCGGCCTCACTCTCCCGCTTCTCGCCATCATGATCTCGGACCTGCTGCCGAGCCATCCCATTCAGCATCTCCTCGCAGGCCGGAGTCTTGGGTGGGTGGAGTTTGCGTTTGCAAGCCCAGTAGTCCTCTGGGGAGGCTGGCCGTTTTTCCAGCGTGGGTGGACATCGATCGTAAGCCGGCACCTGAATATGTTCACGCTGATCTCGATTGGCTCAGGCTCGGCTTACCTCTACAGCGTTGTGGCAGTGATTCTGCCCCAGATCTTTCCAGCATCGTTTCGGGATATGTCAGGTCAACTCGGCCTCTACTTCGAAGCAGCCGCCGTGATTACGGTGCTTGTTCTTCTCGGCCAGGTACTGGAGCTGAAAGCCCGGAGCCAGACCAGCGGCGCGATCAAAGCGCTCCTCGGACTCACACCGAAGACTGCACGGCGTATCTCCGCGGATGGCGCCGAACACGACGTGGACTTGAAGGCTATCCAGGTCGGCGACAAACTCCGTGTTCGTCCAGGCGAAAAAATACCGATCGACGGAGTGGTCATCGAGGGCAGCAGCTCCGTCGATGAATCGATGGTCAGTGGCGAGTCCATTCCGGTAGAAAAGACCGTCCATGCCAAGGTCGCCGGAGGAACGATCAACGGTACAGGCAGCTTCGTGATGAAGACAGAGCGTGTGGGGGCCGACACCTTGCTTGCGCAGATCGTGAAGATGGTAAGCGAGGCCCAGCGTACCCGCGCTCCAATCCAGAGATTGGCAGATATCGTGGCTTCCTACTTCGTGCCGGCGGTGCTGCTCTCGGCGGTCATCACCTTTGTTGTATGGGCAATCTATGGTCCGCAGCCGCGCGATGCTGATGCCCTGGTCAACGCGGTGGCTGTGCTCATCATTGCGTGCCCCTGCGCGCTAGGGCTTGCAACTCCCATGGCGATTATGGTCGGCACTGGAAGGGGAGCCGCAGAGGGCGTCCTTATCAGCAATGCCGAGGCACTCGAAATCCTGGAGAAGGTTGATACCCTCGTTGTCGACAAGACCGGCACTTTAACTATGGGCAAGCCGAAGCTCACGGAGCTCGTTTCGGCCGAAGGCGTGAAAGACACTGAGCTGCTGCAGGCAGCAGCCAGCCTGGAAAAGGCAAGCGAGCATCCTCTCGCCGCGGCGATTCTTGCAGCGGCCAGGGACAAGAACGTTGCGCTGGCTGCTATCGAAGACTTTCAATCGGTAACGGGAAAAGGCATCAAAGGCACTTTGGGGGGCAAACAGGTCGCCATCGGCAACGCAGCTCTCATGACCGATCTCGGCACTTCTCCTGATTCGCTGCGGACGAAAGCCGGAGAACTCCAGAAAGAGGGCCGGACGGTGATGTACATCGCGCTGGCGGGAAAGTTCGCCGGCCTGATCGCTGTCGCCGACCCCATTAAAGACTCGACAGCCGAAGCCATCGAGCAGTTAAAGCGCAAAGGAATTAAGGTTGTCATGGTCACAGGCGACAACCACGCGACCGCCGAGGCAGTCGCGCGCAAGCTCGGCATTGACTTTGAAGCGGATGTGCTCCCCGATAGGAAGGCCGCAGTGGTGAAGAAGTTGCAGGATGCTGGTGCAACTGTTGCTATGGCTGGCGACGGAGTCAACGATGCTCCAGCTTTGGCTCAAGCTCATGTCGGGATTGCGATGGGGACGGGGACCGATGTTGCAATGAAGACGGGCGGCATCACCTTGGTAAAAGGCGACCTCCGAGGCATTGTGAAGGCTCGCCGATTGAGTCACCTCACGATGAATAACATTCGCGAGAACCTCTTCTTTGCATTCTTCTACAACGCCCTCGGCGTCCCGTTGGCGGCAGGTGTTCTCTACCCTGCGTTTGGTCTGCTTCTAAACCCGATGATTGCTGCCGCCGCCATGAGCTTCAGTTCAGTCTCGGTGATCGCCAATGCGTTGAGGTTGCGCGCTGCAAAACTATGAGTTCCCGCCGGCAATTGCCCTGCCTCGAGGCAACGCCCTGCGTCGAGCAGATGATGCCGTCCGCGTCACGCCTTCTCCATCGGAGCATTTACTTCCAACTCCGTGGTCAGGCGTTCGCTTGCGCCGGCGGAAAGCGCCAACCCGGCTGAAAGCCCCGGCATTGTCGTCAGCGCCAGGAGCAGAGTAGTTTGCATCATTCCCCCTCAAACTGCTTCGCCTTAACGTATTCGCCGTAGGCCGTCACAAATACAGGTTCCCATCCCTGGTTGTAGCTGTCGCGGCTCTTCTGCGCGTTCGCGCTCAGCTTCTCCCAGCCGCTGTGGGTGAGCACAACTCTTGCGCCTTTGGGCGCGGAGCAGAACGTCACGTCCACCCTTTGCGCCTCTTTTTCATCGCGGCCTGGATGGAAGCTGAACGCCAACAGCGTCGGCGGCTCCCATGCCATCAGCCTTCCCCAGACGTGCTCCTCTCCGGAGCGTGTGCGCTCGAAGATACGGCCGCCGGCACGCGGCTCAAAGATGACAGCCGCGGGCTTGTCTTTGAACTCGCTCGCGTAAGCAACAACGGAATGAGTGGCGGCAGGCCACCACATGCTGAAATCGGCCGTGAAGTAACGGAAAGCCTCTTCCGGCGTACAGGCCACCGTTACGGTCTTCACCACTGGCTCAATCGAGATGGACTTGGTCGTCATATCTATCGTTCCTTTCTTTTTCTCGCTTGCGCCAATACAACTCGGCGCTTTTTTGTATCCCTTGTCTTTCTTGTTTCTTCTGGTCCTTTTGTGTCCCCTGGCTTCTTTGTTTCCCTTAGCTTTTTCGTGTCTTCTGCTCTTTTTGTGCCTGTTGCCTTTTTTGTGTCCCTTCGCTTTTTGGTGTTGCTTGTCTGTTCTGCCACATAGGTGGCAAAGGCGTTCAGCGCCTCCTGCCACATCCAATCCGCATACTCCCGCAGCCCCGCAAAGCCCACGGCATCGAGGCCGAAATAGTGCCGCGTGCCCTGGCGATGTTCGCGCACCAGCTGGGCGTCCTTGAGAATCTTCAAGTGTTGCGAAACCGCCGGACGGCTGATCGGCATCTGGCGCGCCAGTTCGCCCACTGGCAGCAGCTTCCCGCGCAACTTCCCCAGCAGCGCGCGGCGGGTCGGATCAGCCAACACCGAAAGTACCGCAAGGTCGTCCGGCATTTCTAAGGATTGGTAAGCCACAACTAACCGTAAGCCGTCACTGACGGACTGTCAAGTGATTTCGGGCCTCGACGGCGGGGCTAAATCGTCGACAGGGGTTCATTCGCGGTTTGGCTTGCTGGCAAGACTTGACTGTACCGGTGCCGCACGCGGCCTCAGGCGAGTGGTGCAAGCATGTCGCACCGCCATCTCGCGGGAGACCCCGTATGGTCTGCCGCCTCTGAGCAGAAGTGCTCAGCTTGCGCGATCACTGGGAAAGATAATCGCTCTGGATAGGTTCGAGAGCAAAGAACCGGGGGAATTAGAAGATGAAGATTCTCGTTACAGGCGGTACTGGCCATGTTGGCTCAGAAGTAGTGAAAGAACTTCAGAAACGTAAAGCGGATGTTCGCATCCTCGTTCGCAAGCAGGAAACGCCTGCTCCGGAAGGGGTTCAGGTTATGGTGGGTGACTTGCTCGATCCCATCTCTATCGAGAAGGCGCTTCATGGCGTGGACAAGCTCTATTTGTTGAACGCCGTCACTCCAGATGAATTGACGCAAGGCCTCATCGCCTACGACCTGGCCAGGAAGTTGAAGCTGAAGCACATCGTTTATCACTCGGTCTTTCGCGTCGAGCACTTCAAAGATGTCCCGCATTTCGCCTCGAAACTGGCTATCGAAAACGCCCTGCGAGAGTTTGATGTCCCATTCACGATCATTCGTCCCAATTACTTCTTTCAGAATGATGCATCGCTGAAAGATCCAATGACGACTGCGGGAATCTACCCAATGCCCCTCGGTACGGTGGGCATCTCGGCGGTAGACATAAGAGATATCGCTGAGGCAACCGCGATTGTTCTCACATCCGGCGGCCACCTTGGAAAAACTTACAACCTCAATGGCCCAGAGGTGCTAAGTGGTCCTAAAGTAGCGTCCATCTGGAGCGGGTTACTGGGCAAGGAAATTCGCTACCCTGGTGAAAATATGGACGCCTTTGAAGAGCAGATGCGCGAGCACGCCTCGTCCTGGTCGGCGTTCGACATCCGCATGATGTTCCAGGGATATCTGGAACGCGGTTTCGTAGCGGAACCTGGAGATATCGAGGCCTTGACCGAATTGCTTGGGCATTCGCCTCGCCGATATGAAGACTTCGCCCGGCAGACCACAGTCGTGTGGCAGCAGAGCCAGGAGCTCTTGTTGGCTCGCTAGCTCTGACCAAGGCTATGAACATGGTGAGTGGCCGTTCACTCTTGCAAGCTGGCGATGCTGCGGGCGCTTGAGCGCCCCGTACGGAATGTCATACGAAAAGGAGAACCATATGTTGACCCTTTATCTTCGCTACACGTTTGATCCGAATAAGCGCTCCGCCTACGAAGCCTACGTCGCCGCAGAGATGGAACCAATCACTCGAAGCGGTGGCAGTATTATCGGCTACTTTCTACCCACGGATTACGCCGGACCAACAAACGAGGCCCACGGGCTCATAGAGTTTCCCTCCCTTGCCAGCTACGAGCAATACCGGCACATTCTCGCCGCGGACGCTGCCCACAAGGAGAACAACGCGGAACTTGAGAGCAGCGGTGCCATCATTTCGATCGTGCGATCCATCGTCAAGCGTGCTTGAGGCAAGTCGCGGCGCGTCCGCTTTATTGTTTGCTTCCGTCAGCATCTGCAGCGCGGGAGTGACCCCGTCTAGAATGGCCAACGCCATCCGCAGAATCTTGGGTTAGGAGAGACTATGACTTCTAAGTGTCCTATCGCGGGATATTCGTTCGGTGAGGACTCGATACCTGCGTCACCCGTATCTCTTGAAGAGCTTCACAAACTGGAGGCGGCGGCAGGTTGGAGTGATAACGACGCCGTGTGGCTGAAGATCGCGGGAGAAACACTGATCCCGCAAGCAGAGGCGATCGTTGATAGTTGGCGATCGGTGATCGGCAGTCTGCCTCAACTCGCCGCATCCTTCGTGGGCCCGGATGGAAAGCCGGACGATCACTACAAATCCTCGATTAGGCTTCGTTTTGTGCAATGGGTTTCCGACGTTTGTCTTCAACCGCACGACCAGAAATGGTTGAACTATCAGGAAGAGATCGGTATGCGGCATACGCCCGCAAAAAAGAATAGGACAGACAATGCGCAAACACCCTCGGTGGTTCCTCAACGTTATCTGCTCGCGTTTACCGCAGCCGTCATAACGACGATAGGGGGATTTCTCGCCGAGAGCGGTCGACCCAAGGAAGATCTTGTTTGCATGCAGGATGCCTGGACTCGCGCTGTCTTGCTCAATGTCACACTGTGGTCTCGCTCGTATGCGAAGGAGGGTCTCTGGTAAATCACTATCCGTGGGGCCTTTCCATCGAGGAGGAAAAGTTCGATATCTGCTTGACTCAAGCAGATTACCAAATCAATCAACACCGGCAGAGTCAAGGAGCAGGACCAAACACCATGAACGGCACTTCAGTCATCTCGACGCCCTCTCTCTCAACGGTTCCATTAGACGATCTCAACCGCGTTCTGACGCTTGTCCGACCAGACAAGGACCAGAGCCTGACTCACATCGGCATCGTGGGAGATACCTACACTTTGCTTGTGACAGGCGATGCCACCGCTGACCGCTTTTGTCTCATCGATATGCATATCCCGCCAGGGGGCGGTCCTCCACCCCATCGCCACGATTTCGAAGAGACCTTTATCTTGCTCGAAGGTGAGCTGGAGGCTACCTTCCGTGGAGCAAAACTTGTCGTACGAGCGGGCGACACCGTCAACATTCCGTCCAATGCACCTCACCAATTTCATAATGCTTCTGCAAAGCCGGTGCGCCTATTGTGCGTCTGCTCACCGGCCGGCATGGAACAGTTCTTTCTTGAGGTCGGCACTCGCGTCGCAACGCGGACGACCCCGCCTCCGCCGCTCGACGCGGCGGCTCAGGCGGAGTTCAAAGCCAAATGCGAGGCACTCGCCCCAAAATATCGGACAGAGCTTCTTCACCACGCTTAGGCTCAGCTCCCTTTCCAGTCGCGGGGATGCGCTCATCAGCGGTATCGCTCTTCTGGCTGCCGTGATTTGGAGGGCGAACAACAACAAGAGTGAACCGTGAATAGTCGCAGAGTGTCAGTTTGAAGGCTGAGGCGTCAGTGAAGGGTGCGGGCTTCAGCCCGTACATCAAGATCCTCAACAGCCGGGGCTTCAGCCGAGGGATTCTCGTGTGACGCCGCAAGTTATTGTTGCACTCAGTTCCAGCAACTCAGAATCGCGGCTGTATTCCCTGGTGGTGAAGCACCCAACTCCAGGCGAGGATGTTGCAGGGCAGGAGTTGTTCGATTCAGTTGATCGGGGCCAGTTGCTCGGCGATCGTCGTCAGCAACGCGCGCAGAGAGGCGGAGTTGCCGGCTGATGGGTTTCATGCAGAGGAAAAAGTTGGGAAAGATCGGTTTGAATCCTGCAACCATCCTTCGAAGAGAATTCGAGCCCTCCCCCGAGCTGTTGAGCCAGGCTGCAGGCAAGTTTAAGCCCCATTGACCTGCAATTTCTAACGTCGAAATTCTCCGGCAGGCCTTTGCCATTGTCCTGGAGCACGAAGCGCACCGCTCCCGGAACGATGCGTGCAGATATGGAGATTGTGCCCGGGCGGCCTTCGGAAAAGGCATGCTTCATACAATTCGAGATAAGCTCGTGTACCAGCAGCCCCAATGGAATGGCGCGGTCGAGCAACAGCGGAATCTCATCGAAATCCATTTGTACTTGAATGTGATTGGCTGGATTGGCGGCAACGGCTACCTGGATGATGTCGCGAAGGTACTCAGAGAGCATAAGTCGAGTAAGTTCCGCCGTCTGATAAAGGTGCTCATGAGCCGTGGCCATCACATGGATGCGCTGCACGGCGGTCTCGATGACCTGGCGGCCATCAGCGCCACAGCCGATGGTCTGCGCTCCCATGTCGAGAAGGCTTTGTACAACCTGCAGGTTATTCTTGACGCGATGGTACACTTCGCGGAGCAGCACCTCTTTCTCTCTCAGTTCCCTGGTGCGCTCGGTGACGCGCTGCTCCAGTTCAATCGTTGAGCTCTTGAAACCGTCTTCGAGCTTCTTCTGCCTCGTGATATCGCGCGTGATCTCGGCAAACCCCTGCAACTTGCCGCCTGCGTCGCGAATCGCAGTCAGACTCACCAACGCCCAGAATTTCTTTCCTCCCTTGCGCAGGCGCCAGTCTTGGGTTTCGAAATGCCCATTGCGCGCAGCTGCAGCCATCGCCTCCTCCGGCAAACCTGCCGCAACGTCCTTAGGAAGAAAGAACATGGAGAAGGGTTTCCCCAGCACCTCCTCCTGGATGTAACCCTTGATTCTTTCAGCTCCTGTATTCCAGGAGACGATGGTTCCCTGCGGGTCGATCATGTAAATGGCATAGTCCATCACGCACTGCGAGAACAGCACCATCGAGCCGCCTGGTTCGATAAGGGCATCGATCGTCGATTGAGAAATTCCTTCGAAGTGATTCCCGGTATTCTGATGCAACATTTTGGTCTCCCTGCAAAACCGCGGTCACACGACCGCGATCTTGATCCGGCGAACCCATTGCATGGGCCTTAGGATCCGGGGCGACGGTATGAGTCATGTCGCCAACGTTGGGGGCCGACGTTGTATCTGGATCGAGTTGAGTCTATATGCTTGCGCTTCGCAGCAGCCGGTGCATCAATCTTCCCGAGATGCGCGGGTCTGGATCTCTACTGAGCTCGCCCAACGTACGGCCCACCAAGCTCCCCTCTGCCGTGCCGGATTCGTGAAGCATCGCCTCATTCACACGGATGATTTGGCCGCTGCTGTCCAACTGAACCATCGGAATGAGAGCCAGCTCAAAGTCCTCAACTGCATGGAAGGAGTCCTTCAATGCCTCGGAGCGCAACCGCTGGTCGGCCTTTCGCAGCGTAAGGACGTAGCCGGTTTGAACCTCATCTCCGTTGACGGTTGGTGAGAGCGCCAGGTCCACCAGCACGGAGCCGCGGCGCGGCTGCGAGAGCGTCAAGCCGAAGTGCTCGATGGGTCCAGAGAGTCCGCGAAAGCCAGGGAAGAACTTCCGGGGGAACTGAGGGCCTTGCAGATCGAGCACATCACGGAAGTTGCGGCCGATTGCATCCTCCCCGGTCACGCCCGCCATCTTTTCCGCCGGTGCGTTCATTAACAAGATGTCGCCATCGAGCGAGAGAGCGACCAGCGCTTCGTGCATGCCATTTAGGGCCGACGAACTGCTGCCAAGTTTCCTGCGCTCATCCGCATCCACCTTGGTCTTCTCTAGAGTGACCTGGATCATGGCCTTCAGTTCGCGCGTCTCAAATGGCTTGGTCATAAAGCCATAGGGCTTTCCCCGCGTGGCCCTCTCGATATTGCGGTCATCGCTATACGCCGTGAGAAAGATGGATGGAATCTCATACGCGCTGCGCAGCAGATGTGCCGTCTCGATACCGTCCATTGAACCCAGGATGTGCAGATCCATCAGAGCCAGGTCAGGCCGTGAATCTTCCACGGCTCTCAAGGCCTCATCTGCGCTTCGGGCTATCGCAACCACTTCGAATCCAAATTGCGTAACCTTCATTTCTAGATCGAGGGCGATGATTGGCTCATCCTCGACAATCAGTATCTTCGCTGCCATGTGCGCTCTCCTTTTCAGCGCGGCTGCTCTGATTTTGCTTAGACCCCGCCGCGCGGGAGGGCCAACTAACTAAGGATGACCATATGCCCAAGAGACAACGATTGAGAAAAACAAATCTGACTTATTTCGCTACAGGAAAGTAGAAGCCCCTAATTGGTCCTGTTTCATATTCGGGAATTTCATCTCGACGATCTGAAATATTTTGTAGGAGCTGCTTGGGGAGCCGCGGGGTTGGGAGGTAGAGCACCGGATTCCGCGCGGGAGATTTGGCTCTGTTTTGCTCAGGGTTTGGCGATTGAAAAGGTACGCAGACTTCCAGGCGAACCGATCTCCGGAACAACGCACTTAACGATTAACTCATTGAAACCAAAGCGCACTGCAGCCTCAGCAAGCGGCAAAATGACAGAAAATTAATCCTTCCGAACGCGGAAGAACATCGGCTGCTAAGATTCGGCCATGTCAGACATCCCCGGCCGTCCTGACGCAGCATGCAAATCCCCGGCAGCGCCATCCAGCGGGATCCTTCGCAACAACCTCCCCGAAGAAAAAGCGGAGGGAGTGACCGTTCTGCGCAATCGCAAACGGCAGTTGGCGCTTATCGTCCTCATGCTGCTTTATTACGGAGCATTATTGACTGTCTCATGGAGAATCAACCCCAGCGACCGGATCAGGCTGACCTTCAACAGCATGCTCGAGCATCTTCTCCGCGGCCAGTTCGACGTCGATCCGCAGATCATCGGAGGCGATGGCTATCTGCGCAACGGCCATGTCTATGCCTATTGGGGGATATGGTGCGCCCTCTTGCGTCTCCCGCTTTGGCTGAGCGGAAAAATACAGACGGATATGACCTTCTGGTCCTGCCTCGCTGCAGTTTGCATCTCCGGAGTAGCGAAAATTCGCGCCACATTGCTCGTGTGTCGCCACGCCGCCGGGAATGGTGCGGCCGGTAATGCCGCCACAAAAGGTGCGGGCGGTCTTGTGCTGGCGTATTTTGTCCTCGCGGGCGCAGCAGTCGCCTATCTCAAGGACGAAATCTGGACCGAGGTGATGCTCTGGGCCTACTGCTTTGCATCCATCTTCATCTACTTCGCAATCAAGGGAATCGTAAGCCGCCGATTTGATCTGTCTTCCCTCATCTGGATGTCGGTCAGTGCAGGCCTGGCCCTCCTGACTCGTGCTTCTACGGGCATCGGTCTCATCCTGGCCTTACTCCTACTGCTTTTTGTGCTCGCGCCTGAGCCTTTCCCGGTTCTAGAGCCTCTTCCGGTTGCCAATGCGGAGCCAGTCGGCCTGATCCGGCGTTACTTCAGCGACATTCTGCGGCCCTATAGGTTGATCCCTCTCGCAGTGCTCGCGGTCTTCATCTCAGTTGCTGGCACGGTCAACTACTTTCGCTGGGGTAATCCGGCAACCTTCGTCAACTATGACCTCTACTTGAATCGGGATGAGTGGCCAAATTTTGTATCCAGCCTGAGCACTTACGGGGTGTTTAATCTCAAACGCATCCCTTTTGGTCTCAGTTATTACTTCATCCCCATTTGGGTGCTTCACGGCAGCAACGGCGAGCTCCTCTTTGCCGGCACACAAGCTCGATTCTTCGGGGATATCGAGCTTCCTCCCAGCAGTTTCCTGCTGACGGATATGATCCCGTTTTGCTTCATCCTTCTTCTGGGCTCTGCGTTCCGCAGACGCGGCCTGAGTGGCATTTCGCGCGAATGGATCCGCCTTTCGCGCGCGGGGCGATGGGCAGCGGCCATCGCTGCGGGTCTGCTGGCCCCCTGCGTTCTCATGCTGTCCCTTGCATGGATGACCTATCGCTATCGAATTGAGTTTTACCCTGAGCTCGACTTTCTCACGCTCTTAGGCTTGTATTCATTCATGACGCAACAGACCGCGATCACGAAATCGGCGGCAATCCGGAAAGTCTTCAGCGCAGCCTTGGCGATCAGCATTCTCACCAGCACCGCCGCTTTAATGCTCCATGATATCTCCGACGAAGGAGCTTCACCGGAAGACCTCCTCAGCCATGGTGTTGTGCGCTATTACCACGACCAAATACGCTACTACGTTTACGAACGAAAGATATTCCGCCTCTAGTCCGTAGCCCTCGCTCCCCATTCCCTCGTCGCCTGTTCCCTATTCCCTCGTCCCTAGTCATGCAACCTCGCCGATAGAGCTCTTGAACTTGATCCACCAGGAATCACCGTTGTCTTCGATGGACGCTCCCTCTGGAATTCGGCCGTTCACTCGAACACTGGCGGCTTTGGGTTGCTTCGCAAACGGCCCCAGGCGCATGGGAATCGGATCAAGGTGCTTGTCGGCGCCAATTTCCAATCGCATGTTATTGCCTGAGCGGATAACTTTGTAATGGATCTGGGCTGTTTGCAATCTCCCGGAATTCTCAAAGAGAACCGGATATTTCTCCACAGCCATTTCGTCCCAGCCATAAGGCATTCGCGGATAAAACTGCAGGCGCTTTGGCTGCGTGTCATCCAACCCAATGATCAATCGCAACGTTTTCACAATCTCCGCTTCCTGCACACCATTTCCCAAATCACCGAACCGGTACCAGAAATTTCCCGTCGGGTCAATCTGCACACCTTCCGACACAATGAAGCTTCCCAGCCGCGGGTCATAGATTTGCTTGGCCAGCCAATCCAGCATCACCGTCGCATCGCGCATTCGATCCAGCAGCAACGCCGACTGCGTAACGAATCCCTGCCCATAGCCCATCGTCAGCCCATAGAATCCAAATGGATGGTAGGTATCGATCAGCCGCTGATACGCCGCTTCATTCACCGCACGCCAATTGTCATTCGCATCCCGCGGCGCAAATCCCTCATAATCTGCCGGCAGAACTAGCGGACCCAGCACCGTCGTCTTATACGGCCAGCCCGCGTGTTCAAGCGTCCACGCGCGGCCGTATTTTTGATCGCTGATGATGTATTGGTTTCCAATCGCTGCTTGCATTGCATCGGCGCGTTCGCGCCATTGCCCGGCCGAATCTGCCTCGCCGATGGAGTCAGCCATTTGCGCCAGCCCTCGCAGCGCGTTCAAGCAGCAGCAATCGGGATAAGCGGAATACCCGCTCCCATTCGCCGATTCGCCCGTCGTGCGAAGCAAACCATTGCTCGCGCCCGAAATCTCCGGATGCGCGAACTGCCAAAGAATCCAGTCACCGGCTGCCTTGATATCCGGCCAATGGGCGCGCATCCATTCATCGCGGTTAGGCAGCCGCTGCCAAAGTTTGTAAAGAAACACAGCGATCAGCCCGTGGCCATCGTTTTCAAATGCGATCTTGTCATCCGGCAGGTTGATCATCCGCCCCCAGTGCGGTGGCAGACGATGCCCGCCGACGGTGAGCGAAGGGTTATCTTCCCAAAGGCGCGCCATGCGCAGGCAATAGCCGGCACACCGCAAAGCCTCTTCGATGTAACCTAGCTCGGATAACTCCTGCAGGCTTCGTCCTAAGTCGCGTGACCAGCTTTGCCCATAATATTTTCCTGTGTTTACGCTACCCAGGCCACCGTCGTTCCACCAAAGCGCGCCCTTAGTCGACGTATGATACATCCCATCGTCGTCAATCTTGTTGATCATGTCCTGCACGTTCCATGCAAACGCGTTTGCCAGAACTTCAGCGGCCAGACCTTCAGCGTTAAGACTACCCTTGAATGAAACCTTCGGGCCGGAGTACTTATCCGGCGTTTGCGGCGCGGCGTGTCCCGTGAAACTTTCATTGCTGCTATAAACCACCAGCCTAAGTTGCTGTAAGTCATCCTCGGTCTGTTTCTGCTGCTCTCCAGCAAGGCGCAGCGATTTCTCTTCGAGGAACTTATCGAACTCCGGTGGAAAGGTGCCCGGCGTGAGCACCGTGCTCCCTGCCAGTTCATTCGTTCCCGCCGCCTCAAGCGTGATGCCCGCGATCACCGGCTGTCCCTGTTTGGCAGCCGAACCCTGCAGGATGATGCTCTTCAGCGCAGTGGCCTTCGGCGTGATCACGGCAGCGTAGATCCCGTCGTCGACCGGCATGGCAGGATAAAGGCGCATGGCTGCCGCGAATGCTTCACGCAGCTGCGCATCGGCGGCAAAGTTTTCCTGAAATCGATTGAAGGGAGGTCCCCACCAGATGCTCTGTCCCAAAATCAGCGGAAAAACCTGCGACGTTGCGTCGGCATACTCCAGCTCAATTTGCCCCACGTTGTTGCCGATGAAATAGCGCCGCGAATAATCGTACGGATCGCTCCAGCCACTGATATGGGCAAACTCTGTCATTCCCAGCAGGAAGATGCGCCGCACCTCGCCATCCACATCCACCCGCGCAGAACCACCCGCCGGAACCCTCAACATCCCCTTCAAATAAGGAATGCCATACCGCTCTAGAACATCAGCTTTCAGTGCTTCTTCGTTGGGTGCCAGGGTCACGCCAAAGAATTTTCCCTGGCCCAAATCATTGGCATCAAGCCCATTGGCGATAGAGGAAGGTATAAGGAGCAGCGAACCGCCTGCTGCAGTGGAAGTGAAGAGAAACTCACGCCGGTTCATCGGTCCATAGTAGAGCAGCGGATCCCTGAAGACCCAAGCTGTTGCCCGGCAGTCCTTCGGCTATTCCCCCTGTTCCCCCCAATCTCCCCTTTGACCATCACAAAAAAAACCAAGAGCAAGGAAAACGCGGCACCCACTAGCCCCCGCTCCCTGCTTGCAACGGTTAAAGCTTACTTCCGTCGTGCAGGCCATCGCTTTTGTCAATTTGCACATCGGATTCGGACTGCTTCAGCGACAGATCGAGGAAGGCGCAAGGGCTTAGAGCCACTACCTGTTCGTAGAACGAGTTCACCGTGAATCGACCTGGTGATGTGCAAGCGAACACCCGGTGTAATGCCGTGGGTCTTGAGCCTCTTTAGCACCGTGGCATCTCGATCCGAAACGCTGTCAACCACGAAATGCCCCTCTTTTTCAATATCGGTCAAGGACCTGGAGGCTTGTTTCAACATCTTTCCGTCGAGCGCCGGAATGCAGTGACCATGAGGGTCGAACTTGGGCCGTCCCAGCTTGGCATCGACGCGCTCTTCGAAACGCTCGGAAATGAAATGTTCCAACCGTTCTGCCTCGTCATGGACCTCTTCCATCGGGTAGTTAAGTACTTCGTACAGAAACGTCTCAAGCAGTCGGTGATGACGCAGTATCTCCAAGGCACGCCGTCTCCCCACCGCTGACAGGCGGACACCGCGGCGGGATTCGTACTCCACCAGCGGCGTCCGGGAACCCGCCAACTTCTGGAGCATGTTCGTGATCGAAGCTGGAGCCACTCCAAGACGCTCCGCCAGAGCGGTGCTGGTCACGCGTCCCTCTTCCGGTCCCCCCAGGGCGTAGATGGCTTTCAGATAGTTGTCTACCGATTCCGTATTCAGGTTGACGCGGCGTGTGGTCATGCTCTCCCCATCTATTCAATTTGACACTCTTCCATTTTAGGTGTACCTAATTTATTTAGGCAAACCTAAATAGCCTCCGGAGTTGCCTTCCCGAATCCCTCCCCGAGGCCAAGCACCAAAACCAGTCGGAGGTCGATGTGCGAGCAATTCGAGCATGGCGGCACAGCTTCCGTTTTTTGCTTGCGTTAACTGCGGTTAATCCATGTCTGATCCTCGCGCAGAGCGGAACCAGCAGTGCCCTTTCCGGCGAGGTCACGGATCAAAGTGGCGCGGCTGTACCCCGCGCAATGGTTACGATAACCGATACCAATACACGAGCGACACGTATCGGTGAAACAGACGCTGCCGGCCATTTTCTCTTTTCTCAGATCAACCCTGGCACATATCAGGTCACCGTCGAGGCCAGAGGCTTCGCTCCTTCGAAATCGGAACCTGCCACCGTCGGTGTCGGTCGAACCGTCGCACTCAACTTCTCGCTCCACGTTCAATCGAACAACCAGACCATCGAAGTGACCGCACAGCAGGGCCTGCTCAGCCTCGACAATCCGAATATCACAACCACCATCGATGCAAAAGAGATCGAGAACCTGCCGAACCCAGGGCAGGACCTCACCTATCTCGCGCAGTTTGCTCAGGGCGCATTGATGAACACCGCTGGCTCCTCGAGTGATGCGAAGGCCGCCGGCGGGTACGGCAACGTCGAGTTCAATGGGCTGCCTGCGACTTCCAACGGCTACATCCTCGATGGATATGACTCGAACGATCCCTGGCTCGGACTGAATATAGGCCTCTCTACAAATCTCGTCATCGGGCTCGATGCCGTGCAGGAAGCTACTGTCAGCACCAATTCCTTCTCCGTCGATCAAGGACGGTATGCCGTGGCCCAGGTCAACTACTTCACCAGGTCGGGCACCAACGCATTTCATGGCGACCTGTCCGAGATTTGGAACGGCTCTTTGTTGAACGGGGAAGACTATTTCCTTCACGCGAATGACACGCCGGGCAACATCGCCCAAAAGCCCCGCGATGTGGTGAACGAATTCGGAGTCAGCGTGGGAGGGCCGATTCGGAAGGACAAGCTCTTTTTCTTTGCCCACTATGAGGGCATTCGCGTCGCGTTGCCGCTCGTCACACCGATTGCCTTGCCAACCCCTGCCTATCAGCAGTACGTTCTGGACCAGCTTGCTACGGGCGGACTTGACCCCGTCACAGGCGCCGGCCTTCCTGCCCAACCCGCCGAGATTCCCTTCTACAAAAATATGTTCTCGCTGCTGCCTGCTCCGGGCGGATCTCCCGTCGCGATCACAGCCTGTCCGCTGGACGCATCCGGGAGTCTATTGCCTCCCGCTCCAAATGGCGCCTTGCTTGACGGCGCTGGATGCGCGACCCAACGGCAGCGGTCTCTGAACAACAGCGACAGCGAGAACCTCATTGTCTTGAAGATCGATCACACCATCGATGCCAAAAACAGCATCTGGTATCGCTTCCAGCAGGATACCGGCCTGCAGGCAGAATGGACCGACCCGATCGACGCCATCTTCAACGCTTTTTCTCCGCAGCCGCAGCGAACCCTTGTCGCGGGTTACACGCATCTTTTCAGCCCGACCCTGGTCAACCAGCTCAATCCCGGAGCAAGCTGGTACTCCAGCATCTTCGAGCCCAATCACTATTCCCAGGTGCAGCAGACCTTCCCCATCGTGCTCGCCTCGGGCAGCGATAGTGTGCCCTTCACCCAAATCGGCGGCTTGAACAACACGTTTCCGCAGGGGCGCAAGGTCACGCAGTGGCAGATCAATGACAACCTGACCTGGACGCGCGGACAGCATACATTACACTTTGGCATCAATACGCGCCGTGTCGATACAAGCGACTACGACCTCGGCGAGGGCATTGTGCCGACGGTTACCTACAACGATCTTGCGGAGTTCACTTACGGGGCCGCATTCACCGCGGTCCAGAACTTCCCAGTCTCTCCAAAAGAAAGAGTGGCATCCGGGAACCTCGAATCCTACGCGATGGACACATACAAGCCGTCTCCGAAGGCAACGATCACCTATGGCATGCGAGTGACCTGGAATACCAACCTCACCAGTCCGCAAGCTCTCTTCTCGCGCATGGCCGGCTCTTTTCTGGATGCTTCGCACGCAACCAATCAGCCGTTGAATCAGGTTGTCCTGGGCAACGTTCGCAATCTCTTTCCGGCAACGCCGATCTTCGTCTACCAGCCACGCGCCTCCTTTGCATATCAGGTTCGCCCGCATACCGCAGTCCATACAGGATTCGGCGTCTTCAACGACATCATCCCCCAGCAGATCGCCGACAGTGGCTTGATGAACGCTCCCAATGATCCCGCTTTCACCGGCGGCATCGGCGGAGAGGTGGGCGGCCTGGGAGTAGCGCCCGGTGTTCCGGGAAGCGCCGTCGACGCGGCAATCAGCGCCAACAACTCGTTTCATACAATCTTCAATTCTGGCGGCGCGCCTTGTGTCGGCGTCCAACCAGGTGAAGCGGCCTGTCCACTCGCCGTCAGCCTCAATACCTTCCCCACTGGAACCCTGAAGACTCCCTACTACTACCAGTACAACTTCGGCATCGAGCAGCAGATCGGCTCGCGTGGCAACCTGCGCGCCGACTATGTGGGCACTCGCGGACTGCATGAGCCCTACCAGGTTCAGCTCAACGGCTACCAGAATGTCTGCAGCCGCTGCTTTGCGCCATTTCCCTATCAGCAGCCGCTCGATCAGCGATTCGGAACCGTTACCGAATTCCAGACCGGCGCGAACAGCATCTACAACGGATTGCAGACCGTCTACACGCAACAATGGGGCAGCCTGACTCTGCGCGGCAACTACACCTTCAGTCATTGCCTTGACGAAGTATCGAATGGCGGGCTGCTCGCCTTTTCCACGCAGGGCTTGGAGTCTCCATTGCCCGGAGAGTTAAGCCGTCAATACGCGAGCTGCGACTATGACGTGCGCCATAACATCTCCGCCTACGGTATCTACGAGGTGCCGTTTCACTCCGGCAACGCAATCCTGCGCCAGGCCTTCGCAGGTTGGTCGTTTTCTGAGACCGGGTTCCTTCACTCCGGCTTGCCCTTCAGCGTGCTGAGCCAGCAATACGGCGCGAACGGCAATGGCGTCCTGCAGGCATCGAACCCCGCACAAACCATCCAGTTCGCCGCGCCGGAATATGCCAACCGGGTTCCCGGCGTGCCACTCTATCGCAAGACCCCTTACCCCGGCGTCACCGTATCGGGCACCAAACAGTGGCTCAACCCCGACGCCTTCGTCTCCGTTGTCGATCCGACGACCGGGGCCTGCTATACCGGAGTACTCGGCCTGCAGAACGACAATCCAACGATCTGTCAGTTCGGCAACTCGGGCCGCAACTCGGTGCGCGGTCCGCACTTCACTTATTCGGACATGTACATCACCAAGACCTTCCCGATCGGAATCGGAAAGGGCGAAGCGATCAAGCTCCGCATCGATGGCCAGATGTTCAACGCATTCAATCATCCCAACTTCGCTCTGCCCAGCACGGTGCAGGCAGGTGTGCCCGGCTCGCCTATCGCAAGATTCGGAACGCTCGAAAGCACGACCTCACCACCTACCGGGTTGCTTGGCGTGGGACTCGGTGGAGACACCTCGCCGCGCATGATTGCCCTTCACGGGAGAATCGAATTCTAAAGTCGGCGGAAAGCGTCTGCTCTTGGGCTAAGCTGCAGCAGGCGAAAACCGGTCCATGAGCGCGTAATCGGACCGCGTAATCGGAGCGCGCAATCGCCAAGTCACTCATGGACGCCGGATTCGTAACGAGAAGTCAGCCAGTTTCTACAAATCCATTCAACTTAAACCACTATCTTGGGGTGCCCCATCCTTCGCGCAGCCTCATCGCGCGAAGGGTGGGAGAGCACAAACCTCAACCGTCCTTTTCGGCGTAACGGAGATGGCGGGTTGCCCAGCCGTTTTTCACCTTCATCCTCCCACTATCTTGGGGTGCCCCATCCTTCGCGCAGTTTCATCGCGCGAAGGGTGGGAGAGCACGAACCTCAGCCGTCCGTTTCGGCGTAACGGAGATGTTCCCGTAGTTGATCCCCTCACCGGAACGCCCATTTTGCTCTTGACAGGGCACTATTGCTCAAGGGTGTCAACCCCTCGAAAGTGAGAGCAACGATGAGCAAGATTATACAGATCGGGGTAACCATCAGTTGTTACCTTTCGCTGGTTACCTAGCGTCGGCATTCCCTGTCGGGCCGAGCTCTTGACACCGAGTCACCAAAGATGAATGAGAGGGTATAAGTGCGCAATTATAGGACTGTTATCATGTGTTTTCTGGCGGCTTTTCTGGTCGTCTTTGTGGACGGTTGCGGTCAAGAAACGGTAACTCTTCCAGGCGTTGTGTCGGTAACTCCCGCTCAGGGTGCTACCGGTGTCGTCATTAATACGACCGTCACCGCGACCTTCAGCACGGCGATGAACTCAGCCTCGATTACCACCTCAACCTTTTCGGTGGCGGGACCGGGCGGGACTGCCGTTGCCGGAACCGTCGCGTACAGTGGCAGAACTGCGACCTTCACACCGGCAGCCGTTCTCGCATACGGAACCACCTATACGGCCACGATCACGACGGAGGCTACAACCACCGGTGGCGCTCACTTGATTGGCCCATACGTGTGGTCCTTTACGACCGCGGCGATGATTTCGCCGCCCGTGGTGACAGCGGTGTTCCCTGCCAAGGGCGCCACGAATGTGTCCGTCAGCCAGACACTCAGCGCAACGTTCAATGAAGCGATGAACCCGGGCACGATCAGCGCGGCAACCTTCACGGTGACAGGGCCTGGGGGCGCTGCAGTGGCTGGAACCGTGACGTATTCCGGTCTAGTTGCAACATTCACGCCAACAGCAAGTCTGGCGAACAGCACGGTCTACACAGCCACAATCACAACCGGCGCTACTTCACTTGCGGGTACACCGCTGGCCGCTAACTATGTTTCCACATTCACAACCATTCTCCCGGCGCCCGCAGTGATAGCGACGGTGCCTGCGAATACAGCCACAGGCGTGCCCGTAGACCAGGTGCTCAGCGCGACGTTCACTGAGCCAATCAACTGCGCGGCGTTCCCCTTTACAGCGTTCACCGTGGTCGCCGCCCCAGGCGCGACTCCCGTCCCCGGCACGATCGGTTGCTCGGGTGCGGTCGCAACTTTCACGCCGGCATCCTATCTGGCATTCAACACTGTCTTTACGGCCACTATCTCCACCGGAGCCCAGGATCTGGCTGGCACTCCACTGGCCGCCAACTATGTTTGGAGCTTTAGAACAGTTCCTGCTCCCACCGTGCCATCGGTAATCTCCACCGTTCCGATCAATGGGGCCACGGGCGTGCCCACCAATCAGGCCCTCACTGCCGCTTTCAGTGAGGCAATGAACCCGGCCACCATCAACTCGACAACCTTCACACTGACAGCGACGGGCGGAGCCACCGTAACAGGCGTCGTCACCTATGTCCCCGCGGGTTCAATAGCCACGTTCACGCCCGATGCCAACCTTGCACCCTCCACCGAATATACGGCCGCCATCACCACGGGAGCTGAGGATCTGGCGGACAACGCTCTGGCCAGCAACTATGCCTGGACTTTCACCACCGCTGCCGCACCACTTGCTATACCGCCGACTGTGATCTCGACCATCCCTGCCGACTTGGCCACGAATGTGCCTTTCAACCAGATCGTCAGCGCCACGTTCAGCACGGCGATGAACCCTGCGACGATCAATTCGACAACCTTCACGCTGACAGGACCGGGAGCCACGCCCGTATCGGGTCTGGTTGCTTACTCGGCTATCAGCAACTCGCTGACGTTCACACCGACAGCTAATCTGGCGGCCAACACCACATTCACGGCCACCATCACTACCGGGGCGCAGAATCTGGCAGGCACCGCACTGGCAAACAACGATGTTTGGACCTTCACTACAGGTGCGGCTCCAGCCGTTGTTTCACCGGAAATTGTTTCGACGGTCCCGGCCAACGCAGCCGCAGCGGTGCCCTTGAACCAGGCAGTCAGTGCAACCTTCACCCAGGCGATGAACCCTCTGACCATTACGACTGCTACCTTCACACTTGCGGGGCCGGGAGGGATTGCGGTAGTTGGAACGGTCTCCTACGATGCGATCGACTTCATTGCAACCTTCACGCCCGCGGCTCCGCTGACCGCGAGCACCACGTATATCGCGACGATCGCCTCTGGAGCAACGGATCTCGCAGGCAATCCGCTGGGGAACACCGGAGCGCCGAATCCCTGGAGCTTTACTACCGGTACGGTAGTGGTTCCTCCGCCCATCGTCCTTGGCCCAACCATATCTTTGTTTGGCGGCTTTGGTGGCGGCGCAGGGATGACCAACCAGGGAATTTACACGGTCGTCAATGGCGATATCGGGACCACCGGCGCCTCTACCACGATGACTGGATTCTACGATGAGAGCGTTGCGGCGGTTGCCGGCGTCTATCCATGCGCCTATACGGTAACCCCAGCCAATCTGGGGTTGGTGAATGGGACGATCGACACCGCTCCACCGCCCCCCAGCGGCGCATGCCCGAATGAAGGGACTGGACCAGCCACGCTGCCGGGCACGACCTTCTACATTGCGACCCAGGCGGCGTCGCAAGCTCAAACCGCTTACACCACGCTTCAAGGCCTCGCTTCCACCGGCGCTCTGGCAGCGGAGTTGGGCAATACAACCATTGCTCCCGGCGTCTACACGAACGCAAGCTCAGTGGGTATAACGACTGGGCCCCTTACTCTCGACGCCCAGGGCAATCCCAATGCGTTCTGGATCTTCCAGATCGGAACATCTCTCACCGTAGGCACTCCGACGGCACCTCAAAGTGTGGTCCTTATCAACGGCGCCCAGGCGAGCAACGTCTTCTGGGCAGTCGGGGGCCTTCCCGGCGCAGTCATCAATTACGGAGGCGGAGGGACGATGGTCGGAACCATCATCTCTCTACCTGGAATCACGGTTTCGAGCCCCGGTGTTGCCGCGGTAACGACGATTGACGGCAGATTGATCTCTTTGACTGCTTCGACCACATTGGTAAACACCGTCATCAACGTGCCTTAAGGCCATGCTGAGGCCGCCACCATGGCGGTCTCAGCGGGGTTTCAGGCATGCGCGGTGTGTGGCATGTCCTATGTGCGTCGAGTTAACCCGGCGCTCGGATTTTTTGATGATCGCGACGCGTAATTCGGGAGCCGACAATGAGACTGAATATAAGAACGATTGCCACAGTGGCGATTACCATTTTCTTAATTGCTCCGTTTAACCCCTGTGCGAAGGGGGCGGCAAAGGACTCTGCCGGCGTTACCGGCGATCCCGCGGTTGCTTCCAGCGCTGTCTCCGCTGCCGAGCCGGTCGGGATGCCATCTGATCCAATGCCTGAAGCTACGAAGCAGACCGCCGTCTCCTATCCCGGAGGGCGGAACATGGGTGTCCCAAGATTTGAACTGTTTGCGGGCTACTCTTATCTGCGCGCAGTGCCCACGTACGCCGATGGAAATCGGCTGGTTTGGCTAAACGGCGGCAGCACGTCGCTGGCTTTCAACCTGAGCCGCTATCTGGAACTAGTTGGGGACTTTGGCGCCTACACCAATTCGGAGATGCGGTTCACGGGAGGATATACGGGTACGGTGAACGTGGACAACTCCAACCTGGCTGTCATGACTTATCTGTTTGGTCCGAGGGTTTCGTTCAGAAACCGCTCAAGGATTACTCCCTTTGCGCAAGCTCTTTTTGGCGGAGTTCATGCGAATCCGGTGTCGCTTGCCGGTTGTACAGTCAACTGCACCCTGCTTCCCGCTGAGGACTCGTTTGCGATGACTGCCGGGGGCGGCCTGGATCTGAGGCTTCAACACCATTTCGCGCTTCGCTTGATTCAGGCCGAATACCTGATGACTCGGTTTGCGAATGACAACGACGGCTCGACCGAAATACAGAACGACATCCGTCTTTCCTCCGGAGTCGTCTTCCGCTTCGGCGGCAATCCACATCAGGCCGAGCTGCCGCCCTTAACTTATTCCTGCTTCGTGAACCCGGCAAGCGTATACCCTGGAGCCACGATTGCCGTCTCAGGCACAGCCATCAATCTCGATCCGGCAAAGACGGCCCTCTACGCATGGTCTGTGGATGGGGGCACAGTGTCTGGAAACTCAAGCACCGCGATCATCGACACCACGGACGCGGCTCCCGGCACTTACACTCTGAAAGGCCACGTCTCTGCAGGCGACAAGGCCGGCGCGAATGCGGATTGCACCGCACCCTATATCGTGAAGGCGTATGAACCACCGACCGTCAGTTGCACTGCCGATCCTTCCGTCGTGATTCCCGGCAATTCTTCTGCGATTACGGCAACCGGCATGAGTCCACAGAGTCGTCCTTTGACTTACAGCTACAGCTCGACTTCCGGCTCCGTGAGCGGAACCAGTTCTACGGCTACTCTTTCGACGGGAGGCGCCCCGGTTGGAACCGTCACGGTGACCTGCAATGTGGTCGATGATAAGGCGCAGAGCGCTTCGAGCACAGCTTCGGTGACGATTGAGGCTCCAGTGGCTGCGCCCAAACCAACCACCAGCGAACTGTGCCCGGCGCACTTCGATAGGGACCCTCGGCGTCCGGCACGCGTGGACAACGAAGCGAAGGGTTGCCTGGATGAGGTTGCACAGACCCTGCAGCGCAACTCCGACGCAAATCTTGCGGTGGTTGGAAGCGCAGCCAGCGGCGAGAAGGACGGCAAGAAACTTGCCGTTCAGCGCGCGGCGAACACAAAGGCTTATTTGGTCGGCGAAAGAGGAATCGATTCGTCGCGAATTACCGTGTACGCCGGCTCTCAGAATGGAAAGATCGTCTCCATCATCCTGATTCCGCCAGATGCGACGTTCGATGCCACGGGCGATACTCCAGCGCAGTAGAACACGGTCGAGGGACATTCCGCCTTAGAGGCACGGCTGTCCTGCCCGAAGGAGGGAGCAGCGGCCTTCCAGGCCACTGAACCATCGCCTTCAAAAAGAATCTGAGCCCCAGACCCTGTCCCTATTCCCTGTTCCCTGTTCCCTGTTCCCTATTCCCTGTTCCCTATTCCCTGTTCCCTGCTCCCTGCCTCCCGTTCCCTCGGCCGTTGCCCCACCCGTTTATCCCCCCTCCATCTCCCACTATCTTGGGTGCCCCTCAATTGTAAGAAGGTCAAGGTTTCAAAATTTAGGGTGCGCAACCCGTCCTATGGAATGGGGATCCGTTGGTCGTGGTTGACGTAGGAGTTGATCACTGTTCCCCACCGGCAAACGTGCATCCGGGCCGAACCATGTGGCCGATATTCCTGTGAGCGCGCCGCCCTTTCCACCACTGACACCCACACCGCCCCTCAGTTGAATCCTTGCGCCCGAAATCGAGTCCACGTAGTCGAACTGAAGGACAAGCCGCCCCGATTTTCCCAAGAGGCCGCTCTTCGATATGGATTCAATGTGCCCAATTGCTTCTGTGCCCGTTCTCACAATTACCCTGGAGCCAACGGCGAGATCCTCGCGCACCTTGAAATGAACCGTCTGCTTAACTTGCAGATTTTTCCCTTGGAGATCGTCCATTAGGACAAGGTGGACTGGCGTCGCGTCAGACAGCAGAACGGCATCTGTTTTCTCGTCTTCCCGTGCCTGAGACGAGAGGTATCCTGGCGTTAGGGCAATGAGGATTCCCTGCGCAGCTAGCCCAAAACGATTTGTGCAACGGCCTCGCTCTGACCTCATAGCTTTGAATTACTGAACAGTGAAATCATAGCCCTGACCGTAAACGCCATGCGGGAAATCAGCCGACCCAACCGAGTAAAGGATGTACTCGCCCTTCCTTATCTCCTTTACGACAGTCATCCGAAAGCGGCGTCCGCCTAGAGGCGATGCAGAAGTGCGTGCGTACGATCCTGTCGGCCCGAATGCCAACCTTTTCGCCGACGGTCCCGCCAACTGAGCCCATTTCAATTTCTCGACGGTCACCTTTGTCGTCCATCTCGACGACGACGTAATTATCAATGCTCTCATTCGCCGGAAGCTCAATTTCAATCACCGGCTTTCGCGAGGCCATTACAGAAGCGTGCTGCCCTTGCAAATATGCTTTGTTCTTGACGGACTCGATTCCTATCGTCAGAGTATGCCCAAGTCGGCCGTCGACCTTTGCTCACCTATCACTCGCAATTCAACAGGGTTCCCGTCAATCTTGACCCTGGCGACGGACAACTGCGTCGACTGAATCATGGCCGCCACAACGGCGTCAGATACTCCGGCCTTTTTCAGGACAGCTAGATCATCGTCGGAAAGCTCAAATTTCGTGGGACTAGCCCTAATCCTTGCGATGATCACATCATCACCAAGGCCCTTGTGAGTCATTTCGATAACGCGAGCGTTATCGACATCCGATTCAAGACTTGACTGCGAATGCGCCACTTGGATTCCGAAAATCAAAAGTGAACCAACGGCGCAAAAGGCCAGAAAGCCGCAGAGCGACAAACTACGAGTAGTTTGGCCACCAAATTTCATATGTCCCCCAATTTGGCAAGGAGTCTATCACGCCGTCAATAGCTTCCCAAGAAACCATTCGTACTAATCTCCAATAAGTGCGTTGGCCTGGAGCCGACATTCGAGGCGCCCCTCATTCCTTCTGGGAAGCCGACTTATCGGGACTGATCCGGTTCGGTGAGTGCATTGGCGATTTAGCACTCGTCCAGGCGCATCCCCCCGAGAAGTGCGTTAGATTTACTTGCCAAGAATCAGTTGCACATAGCTTCGGGCGTCTTGCAGCAATTGCTCGCGTGCAATACCGGCCCTGGCGCGAAGCTGCAAACCCTGCATCAAGTCAACGAGCGCACGGCCTCGAACCTTGGCAGAGGGTGTGCGAGTCAGGTGCCCCGCCTTAATCTCCTTCTCGAACCGTTTCGCGAAAATATCAGCGGTTGCGGTAAGGCCCTCCGCGGCATACGAACGGATCTCGGTTACTCGCTCCGAGTTTCCCAGCACCGCGGCGGCCATCATGCAGCCGCCGCAAGCCTCATCCGACGCGGTGTTGACGGTAGCCTCGCAAAAGGCGGTCACAGCCTTGTGGATGTCCGGCTCCGCTTGAAAAGCTGCCATTCTGGGAACTCCAGACGTTATTGCATAGCGCTCGACCGCCTTGAGCAGCAGGGTGGACTTGTCTCCGAAGGCCCGGTATAGCGCGGGTTTGGTGACATTCACGGCCCGGGCGATCCGCTCTACGTCAACTCCTTCATACCCATGCTCCCAAAACATCTCAACGGCACGGTCGAGTGCTTCGTCGGGGATAAAGCCCTTTGGACGTCCCGGCGGGCGCTTCGCAATATTAGTTACCATGGCGTACGAAACTCCTTGCATTGCATCTGTTGTTATCGTACTCTCGCGTATGTAATGCCGCAAGACAGATAAACACAGGAAACAACATGGATAGGTTCAAAGAAAAAACAGCAGGACCTTCCACCTTCACCACGGAGACACCCATGGAACATTCGATCGCTCTCGTCACCGGCACCACCTCCGGGCTCGGTTATGCGGCAGCCCGCGCTCTTGCCGGAGAGGGCTGGCGCGAGATCATCGTAACCGGGCGCAGCCTGGCTCGGGTCCAAGAAACGACCGCTCAGCTCGCGGCTGAGACCAAAATGCAGGTCTTCACGCCGCTGGAGCTGGATCTGGACACGTCGTCCAGCGTTCAGTCCGCGCTCGCCGAGCTGGTCAAGCGAGGTCGGCCGGTCGATTTCCTACTGCTAAATGCAGGGGTGATCCCAGGTAAGAAGCGCGTGCTCACTGCGGAGGGCATCGAGGCGGCTCAGGCCCCACTCATCGGCCATCATCAACTGACCGTCGGGTTGCTCCACGCCAATCTGCTGAGCCCCAACGCGCGGATTGTTATCGCCGGCTCGGAAGCTGCCCGAGGGGACGTACCCTTGTTCAGCTACACCGACGTGGCGGCTTTTGCGGCCACGAAATACCAGGGTGACCGAAGCGCTGCGGTAGAAGCCCTGGTGCGCAGCGGGCCGAACGTGAAGTACGAGCCCAACCGGGCGTACGCCGACGCGAAGATCGTCGTCGCTTGGTGGGCGGCGGCGCTGGCGCGCCGGTTACCCCCCGGCATGGCCGTATACGCCGTCTCGCCTGGTAGCACGCCCGACACCAAGGGGCTGCGAAACGCTGGCCCGGCCTTGAAGTGGC